>SMTZ1_10000480_pt1 | contig 37123 bp, 33 predicted proteins | sample DeeMarSWOR136_30_FD_25667 | JGI IMG/M metagenome (IMG submission 25667)
AACACATCTCGCACGGCACGTTTCAGCGCAGCTTCATCCGCCTCCGGTCCTAAAACGCGCCTCATGTTGTCCGCAACCGCCTCCCGCGTTACTGGGGACAGCATATAAACCATAAATGCGGTAAAACGCGCGGTTAGATACCCCAGTTTTCTGGGCAAATAAGCAATGGTCAGGCCTGTAAACCTGAATGCATAGTATTTCCACATATAGTCAAATCACTCTGCTATTAGAAATGTGCGGCTCTGAATTCGGCTGCTCCCCAGATTATAAACGTCTCAGATAAAATTGGGAAGACCGTCCTTGAAGTCATTCAATACTTAAAACACCTTTCGCTCTCATTTAATTTCTGTTGCGCCACTACGCAATTTCAAGTAGAATGTGGGCGATAAAACGACGGGAGAGGGTAATGGAGAAATACCAGAGCGAACAAATACGCAATGTTGTTTTGCTCTCTCATACCGGTGCCGGCAAGACCTCGCTCAGTGAGGCTATGCTGTTTCACAGCAAGACAATAAACAGGCTGGGGAAGGCAGATGACGGCACCACCACCTCCGATTATGACCCCGATGAGGTGAAACGTAAAATCAGCATCAACACCTCACTGCTCCCGTTCGAATGGAATAAGACTAAAATAAACCTGCTCGATACCCCGGGCTATGCCGACTTCGTAGGTGAGGTAAAAGCAGCGCTACGCGCCGCCGAGGGCGCAGTGATAGTGGTCTGCGCCGCCTCTGGAGTGGAGGTGGGAACCGAGTTCGTCTGGAAATATGCCGAAGATATAGGTATCCCCCGCATAATCTTCATTAATAAGCTCGAACGTGAAAACGCCGATTTCTTCAAAACCGTTGCACAAATAGAAGCTACCTTCGGCAGAAAATGTGTGCCCATTCAGTTGCCTGTAGGCGCTGAGAGCAACTTCCAAGGTGTTGTGGATCTGATTGCCGCCAAGCCTTCTGAAGTCCCGCCAACAGTAGCTGATAAGCTAGACGCTCTGCGCGACAAGCTGGCTGAGGCAGCCGCAGAGACCGATGACGACCTTATTACTAAGTACCTGGAGGGAGAGGAGCTAACCGAGGAGGAACTCCGCCGCGGTTTGCGGGCCGGGGTTGCTACAGGTAAGGTCGTTCCGATTATGGCAGGCTCTGCCCTGCAAAGCAAAGGCATAGCTGAGCTGATGGACGCTATCTGCCACTACCTGCCGTCTCCAAAAGATAGGGGCGGGATCACGGCAAATAATACCAAGACAAAGCAGGAAGAGACTGTAGACCCAGACGCCGGTGCACCGCTTTCCGCTCTTGTCTTCAAGACTACGGCAGACCCCTATGTGGGTAAGCTCACCTATCTCCGGGTTTATAGCGGCACCATCAAGAGCGACTCCAGCGTCTGGAACGCTAATAAGAACCACGCCGAGCGCATTGGACAGCTCTACAGCATACGGGGTAAGTCCCAGGAGCCTGTGCCCCAAATCGCTGCCGGTGACATAGGTGCGGTAGCCAAACTTGCGGATACAGGCACAAACGACACCCTCTGTGATAAAGAACACCCCCTGGTTCTCGAAGCAATCGAGTTTCCCCACCCTACCCTGAGGGTAGCCGTTTACCCCAAGACCAAAGCCGACCTGGATAAGATGGGCCCTGCCCTCGCCAGGCTGACCGAGGAGGACGCAACTATAACCGTACACAAAGATACCGTTACCGCAGAGACAGTGCTATCGGGAATGGGAGAGGCACATGTAGATGTATCCGTAGAGAAGATTAAGCGCAAGTTCGGCGTTGATATAAGAACCGATACACCCAAGATACCTTACAAGGAAACGATCACAGTTCCAGTCAAGGCAGAGTACAAACACAAGAAGCAGACCGGCGGACACGGTCAGTACGGTCACGTGCTACTGGAGCTTGAGCCCCTGCCGCGGGGCACCGGCGCAGAGTTTGGGAATAGAGTGGTGGGCGGTTCAGTCCCTAAAAACTACATCCCGGCAGTGGATAAAGGGGTCAATGAGACGCTTAATGACGGGGTTATAGCCGGCTACCCGGTAACCGACCTGAAGGTGACACTGTACGACGGCAGCGCCCACCCCGTGGATTCCTCTGATATGTCGTTTAAAATCGCTGCTTCCCACGCCGTGAAAAAGGGCGTAAACGACGGCCAGCCCGTGTTGCTCGAGCCGATAATGAACATTCAAATAACCATTCCCGACAGCTTCACGGGCGACATCATGAGCGACCTCAATGGAAAACGTGCCAAGGTACTGGGCATGACGCCCGGCGACGGCATCAACGTTATAGATGCCCAGGTCCCGCTGGCGGAGCTGCTCAGGTATGCCATCGACTTGAGGTCTATCACGCAGGGTCGCGGCAGCTATACCATGGAGTTCAGCCACTACGAAGAGGTGCCGGCACACCTCGCTCAGAGGATAATCGCGGAATCGAAGAAGGAGCCCGAGAAGGCCTAGGCATTTAGGTAATTGCTATTTAGCGTCTTTATTGACAATCCTCTTCCATTTACGTTTGCCGATTCTTATAATGCTCCCGTCGTTTATCGGCCTCGTCTCATCAAACGAGACTATTCGCACACCATCGAGTTCCACAGCCTTTTGATTGACCATTCTCTTGGCCTCGGCACGGCTTTGAACTAGGCCTGAAAGGTGTAGAAATTCTCCTATGCTGGGTTTAATATACTTTACATTAGCTGTACCGATTATGGGTACTGTCCATGCAAGCGTGCCCATGTCTTCACAAGATACTTCACCAGCGGTTTCTGCAGAAAGCTTTCCTTTTCTGATGAGGATTTCTTTTTGCAATTCCCCTAGAGCCTGGAAAGAAATCATGTGTTCTACAATATCCTCCGGCACCTCTTTCCACTGTACATCCTTCTCAAAATACTTCTGCGCTTCATCGGCAGCCTCAGTACTATGGAATTGCCTGACTATCTCCCAAGCAAGAAACTTCTTGATTTCCATTGGATTCTTCGAGTTGTCAGAAAGCATTTTCCTGTATTCATTTAGCATCTGGTCGTCGACATCGGTAAGCAACTCGAAGTAGTCCATTATCAGGCTGTCGGGTATGGACATCACACTACCATACATCCCCTTGCGCTCACCCGTCAACCTGTCTGTATAGTAGGCTGGTTCGTCGATGGCTATATAGTTATCAAGGCTCTTGCTCATCTTCTGCTGTCCGTCGGTGCCCACCAGCAGCGGCATGAGGAAGACCTGCTGCGGCGGCTGCCCTACCATCTTCTGAAGCTCCCTGCCCATAAGGCAGTTGAACTTCTGGTCGATGCCACCGAACTCGACATCCGCTTCGATGGCTATAGAATCATAAGCCTGTAGCAGGGGATAGAGCAACTCTGTGATGGCGATGGGACGCCCCGAGGCGTGCCTGTTGCTGAAATCCTCCCTCGCCAGAAGCTGAGCCACGGTGAACTTGCTCGTTAGTTCAATAACATCCGCCAGTGTGAACTTGCCAAACCACTCGCTCTGCCAGCGCAGCTCTGTCTTTTCCCGGTCAACCACTTTGAAGAACTGCTTCTTGTAGGTCTCGGCATTGGCGCGGACCTCCTCCGCCGAAAGCATAGGGCGCGTCTGTGACTCGCCGCTGGGGTCCCCTATCTGGGCGGTCCAGTCACCAACTATGAGCACAACCTGATGTCCCAGGTCCTGAAACTGGCGCAGCTTCCTCATTCCCACCACGTGCCCGAGGTGGATATCAGGCCGGCTGGGGTCGAAACCCATCTTCAATTTCAGTTTCTTGCCCGACTCAAGCAGGCGCACCATCTCTTCCTCGACAATAATCTCGGCTACGCCGCGCTTCAGTACATATTCAAGTGCTTTATCCATTGTCTTTGTGCCTCTATAATAAACCTAACCCAGTACCGCCTTTGCCTGCTCAACATCCTTCTCTATCTGAGCCGTCAGTTCATCCGGACCAGCGAACTTAATCTCCCCCCGCAACCGCTCGACAAGCTCTAGACTGAGCTGCTGCCCGTAGATATCCCCCGAGAAATCGAATAAAAAAACCTCTATGGTGCGCTCGCCCTCACCAAAGGTAGGCCTCGTCCCGATATTGGTCACCGATTTATAGACCGCGTCCCCGATATGGCCCAGAGTAGCATAGACACCGTCTGCGGGAAGCGCATGGTCTGCATCCACCTCTATATTTGCTGTGGGATAGCCAAGATTATGTCCCCGCTCTTTTCCACCCACCACCGACCCGCTTAGAATGAAATGGTGGCCCAGCAGCCTAGATGCCGTTTTCATATCTCCTCGTGAAAGTGCTTCCCGTATGGCAGTGCTGCTTACCTGAGTGCCTTCTAATAGCAGCGGTTCCACGACCTCTACGGTGAAGCCTAACTCCTGACCCAGCGTTTGCAGTCTGGCAGCATCACCCTCCCTTCCCCGACCCAGAGCAAAATCTGGGCCGATTACAAGGCCTCGCATCTTCAGGTGCTCCCGGAGAAGGCCGACGAACTCAAGAGCGCTCAATGCGGCCAACTCAATACTGAAGGTAAGTGGAACAACAAGCTCGACGCCAAGACCCTTAAGCAGCGTGGTCCTCTCCCCCACGGTAGTCAAGCGCGGCAGCCTGTCCCTCGATGAAAGCACGACCTCGGGATGAGAGTTAAATGTCACCACGCCGCTGAGTAGTTTCCTGCTTGATGCTTGCTGAATCAGCCTGTTGATAAGGTGCTGGTGACCAAGGTGAACCCCATCGAAAACCCCGACGGTAAGCAGGGTCTCGCGTTCCGGTCTGTAGCTTGCCAGCTCTTCGATTACGTGCACGTCAGTTCTAAATGCCCGGCTTTATCAACGAGTATTTTAGGGCAACCTCTAAATTACGTCAAGAAACTGAGGGGAATCATTACCTCAACACTATATTGTCCCGAAGCTAGCTGAAGCTGTTGCTTGACAGGTGATTATGCCGTTGCTAAACTTAAAATGTACTCAATAATTCATTGTAATGACGTTATATCATATTCCATTAGGATTTAAAAAGTAGAGGCATGCCAAACCCTATCAATTGGGGGTTGAGCATAGCCTCTACTCTTGGTGATTCAGGCAAGAGAGGAGCAACGAATAGTGAGCGCTATTGAGAAATTCCATGATATACTGGCAAACCGTCACCAGTATGCCATGGACTGGAAGGAACGAACCGGTGGCAAGGTTGTGGGAGGGCTATGTACCTACGTGCCGCTTGAGATTGTCTATGCCGCCGGTATGCTGCCGGTGCGCGTTCTGGGCACACACGAGGTTCAGGACGTCACAGACCGGTATCTTTTCCCCACCGTGTGCCCATTCTGCCGTGATACACTGGCCCAAGGACTGAAGGGTCGATACGATTACCTGGACGGACTGGCTATGGGGCGGACGTGCTCTCATATACAGGGCACGTTTGATAACTGGCGTAACTATATATCGACAACACTTGTTTATTACATATGGTTTCCCTGTCATAGAGAAAGCCCCCGGGCAGTAGATTGCCTGGTTGGAGAATACACCGGGTTCAAAGAGGCCCTTGAGAAGCTCACAGGCAAGCCAATTACTGATGACGGCCTGGATAAGGCGATAGAGCTGTACAATACGAATCGCAGACTTATGAAGCAGGTATACGAGTTAAGGAAAAACGAAGACCCTCCCATAACAGGCGCTGAGGCTATGGAGATGGTAGTCACTAGCCAGTTGATGGATGTAGTCGAGCATAATAAGCTTCTTGAGGAGTTACTCGAAGAGCTGCCCGATAGAAAGCTCGACCGTGAAACAGGGCTTCGTTTGATGATGATCGGCAGCGAGATGGACGACATAGAGTTTGTTCAGATGATGGAGGAGTTGGGCTGCACCATCGTCATCGACGAGCACTGCTCCGGAAGCCGCTTTTTCTGGGACGAGGTCGTCCCGGGAGAAGACCGCCTGGCTGCCATAGCAAGCCGATATGTACATCGCTGGCCATGTCCTGCCGTAAGCAGTAACTTCAGCGACAGGTTCGACCGTGTCCTGAAGATTGCTCAGGATTGGAACGTGCAGGGTGCACTCGTCTACCAGCAGAAGTTCTGTGACCCCCACGAGTTCGATATACCCCTGCTCCAGCAGATGTTTAAGGAACACGATATCCCAACTCTCGTCCTTGAATTTGACGTCACCATTCCCTTCGGACAGTTCCGCACTCGAATTGAAGCCTTCCTCGAGATGGCCGAACTCGAGGTGTTATAGAAAAAAATCGTTAATGACAACCAAAACGGAGGCAAAGCGGTTATGACTACGAATATGAAATATAAGACTAAGCCACTGGACTGCTGGCAATGGGGCAAGGAGCTCAGGCTGGAAGCTTACCAGGAATTCCTCAAGGGGCACGAGGAGGGTAAGCTCATGGTACTGGGCTGTGCAGCAACCCCTTACGGCATGCTGGCAGGGCTTGGTGACTTTGTTTTCCTGGCTGGCGAGCCATACGGAGCGAGCGTGGCAGCCGACCCGCCGTTCTCTATCCCCTGTATGGAGACCTATGAAGCCAAGGGGTATTCTCGGGATATGTGTGGCTATATGCGCAACTTCCTCGGCTCTATGTTCCTCGATAAGTATTACTTCACCGGCGGTTCTTTCCCCAAATTCGACTTCGCCTGGAGCGTACGCCACTGCCCTGCCGGCCACCCCAAGTGGCACCAGATTGTATCCGAATATCAGGACATCCCGATGAACTATATTGATGATGAAACGATGCTGGCGGTAGATGGCGACCCCGAACACAGGATAGATTATGTGGCCGGGCAGTATCTGGACACCATCGAATGGATGGAGAAGGTCACAGGAAGAACCTATGACGATGAGAAGGGCATTGAGGCAATGCGAACCTATTTTCGCAACGAGTCCCTTTGGGGTGAGATCTGCCTGCTTAACGGCGCCATACCTGCGCCTCTGGATATTAAGAGCATGTTCGCCCTCATGCCCATCTCAATGCTTCGAAGACATGAGAAGATTGCCACCGACTTCCTAACAACGCTAAGGGACGAGATGAAGGACCGCATCGCCAACGAGATCGCCGCCGTTGCCACGGAAAGATACCGTATGTGCATGCTGACGCCACCGCCCTGGAGCTTCCTCAAGGTTTTTCGCTACCTTGAGACCTTCGGCGTGGTCTTCGTTGGCACCTACGTATACCTCATAAACTCAGGTGAGGTGAAGTTTCTGCTTGATGAAGGCGAAGCCGTTCCAGCCACGGTTCCCGAGGAACGACCAGGCTGGCCTGAGATGAAAAACAGGGAGGACCTGTGTCGAACAATAGCACGATGGCGGGCCGAGCACCCGTTCCAGTCACACCTTGATATAAGAAAAAAGGAATACATAATTATCTACAACCACTGGCACGGCAACGCATACTTGTTGCTCATGAACCGCGGTTGCGTACCAATGACCACCAGCATGTACGACTTTCAGCGTGATATGCAGGCGCACGGAATACCGGTTGCGATGTTTGAAGGCAATTTTGCAGATTGCAGAGATATCGATGAGACCGGAGTTCTCGACCGCCTTGAGGCATTCCTGGAAGGACAGGGTATACAGAAGTTGCCAAGCCTTTGATAATGGTCGATGGTAAAAAGTGAAAACAGCGAGGTGAAATTACTATGATTACCGCCGGTATTGATATGGGGGCTCAATTCATAAAAGTAGTGATCCTTGACGATGGCAAAGTTACAGCCCGAACTATAATCCCTACTGGATTTGAGCCGCTTGAGGCAGCTAAGAAAGCGCTGGATAACGCAATGAAAGAGGCCGGTATATCCCGGCAGGACATTAAGAGCATTGTCGCAACCGGCGCAGGCAGAAAGTCTGTGGACTTCGCCGATAGCAGCATCACCGAGGTAACCGCCGATGCCAGGGGGACGATACACCTCAATCCTTCGGTGAGAACCATAGTAGACATAGGCGCTGAAGAAGCCCGTGGCATAAGCTGTGATGCTCAGGGCAAGGTGCTGGACTTCGCCAAGAATGACAAGTGCGCTGCCGGCTCCGGTGCTTTCGTCGAAAGCATGGCCAGGGCGCTGGAGATTAAGGTGCCTGAGATGATAGCAATATCCCTTAAATCGACTAAAGAAGCCCCTATTAATGCCACCTGTGCTGTTTTCGCCGAATCCGAGGTTGTATCACTCATCCACTCCAAGATTGAAAAAGCCGATATAGCCCATGCTGTCCACGACGCAATAGCCTCCAGGGTATCCTCCATGGTGCGCAGGATACCGGTGGAGAAAGATGTGGCGCTGATCGGCGGTGTGGCTAACAATGCTGCTATCGTCGACGTTATGCAGAAACATTTGGGCACTGAGATAGTGGTTCCTGAAAACCCCCAGTATGTGAGCGCTCTGGGAGCCGCGCTCTCTGCAGCATCCTAGCAGAGAAAGGGAGAAAGATGACAACCGAATATTTTCGATGGACAGAATACGCGTGGAAGAATCCTGATAAAGACTGGCAGAAAGCAGATACGCTTGTTGCCGGGATCGATGTCGGCTCAGTGAGCTCACAAGCCGTGGTTCTCGCCGATGACGAGATCTATTGCTACAGCAACGCCCGTACCGGTTCCAATAGCCCAGACAGTGCTAAAAACGCGCTTGGGATGGCGTTAAAGGACACTGACATCAAGCAAGAGAACCTGCAGTTTGTTGTGGGAACCGGCTACGGCAGAGTTAATATCCCCATGTCCAACAAGGCAATAACGGAGATCGCCTGCCATGCGCGGGGAGCGAATTACATGGGCGGCCCCACGATCCGCACCATCCTGGACATGGGTGGGCAGGATTTGAAGGGCATCCACTGCGACGAAAGGGGCAAGGTCACTCAGTTCTTAATGAACGACAAGTGCGCTGCGGGCACAGGACGAGGCATGGAGGTTATGGCCGAGCTATTGCAGGTACCCATCGTGGATGTGGGTCAGATGTCATTGGACGTTGAAGAGGAACCACCCCCCGTGAGCAGCACCTGTGTCATCTTCGCTAAATCAGAGGCAATCGGATTGCTGCGCAAAGGCTGGACAAAGAACATGGTGCTTGCCGCTTATTGCTCCGCCATGGCTCACAGGGTAGTCGGTCTTCTTGAGCGCATCGGCATTGAGAAAGATTTCACCATTACCGGCGGTATCTCCAAGAACATTGGCGTGACCAGCCGGATACTCAAGGAGCTAAAAGTAGACTCTGTGCCGCTAAAGCCCGATCCCCAAATCGCCGGTGCTCTGGGAGCCTCCGTTTTCGCTAGAGACTTACTCTTGAAGTCGCGGAAATAAAACACACAGGTATACACATGTTTAATAGGCTTCTTAGAAGACTGGTAATACTACCAGGCTATATCGCAAATTATGGTTACACCGATGGCTCTGGAGACTACTATATAATCGTTGACACCGATAAATGCGATGGCTGCGGCAAGTGCGTTGAGGCATGCCCGCAAGATATCCTTGAGATAATAACCGATGATTATGACGACCTCGTTGTCACCGTAAAAGAGGAACACAGTAAGAACCTTAAATATGTCTGCGCTCCGTGTAAACCCGTAAGCGGCCCAGTTGAACTCAAATGCCAGATAGCCTGTCCCAGTGGAGCGATAACACATTCCTGGTAAAGTTCATCAAATTATCCTAACCTAGTAACGATTACTCACCGTAGCACTTTAAAGCAAGGCCACGACGTGCTCCATTAGTGATGTTGACAGGCCAGAATCACCGATGTAAACTGGTGCAGTCATTCCACAGAATGGGAAGCTCTATCGGCAAGCATATTATTATCGGCCACGTGTAACAGCGTGGCCTTTGATTTCTGGGTTCATATTTAACGCAAGAGGCTAGGTAATATATGGGTGCATTAGGCGACGTCGACCCGCAGATTGCCGCTGCCATCAAGCAGGAAATCCAACGTCAGCAGTTCAACATCAACCTTATCGCCGCTGAAAATTACGCCTCAAGAGCCGTGCTCGAAGCGCAGGGTTCTCTGCTCACGAACAAGTACGCCGAAGGCTATCCCGGGAGTCGTTATTATGGTGGTTGCAGCAATATTGACTTGGTCGAAGAACTGGCAATTGAACGAGCTAAAAAGCTCTTCAACGCTGAACACGCCAACGTCCAACCACACAGCGGCACCCAGGCCAATATGGCAGCCTACTTCACCCTGCTTGAGCATAAAGATACGGTTCTCGCAATGGACCTGGCCCACGGCGGACATCTCAGTCACGGCAGCCGGGTCAACTTCTCAGGCAAGCTTTACAGGTTTATTACCTACGGGGTCGATAGGAAAACAGAGACAATCGATTACAATCAGTTAGAAAAGCTCACTAAGGCGCATAAGCCAAAGCTCGTTGTCGCTGGTTCCAGTTCCTACCCCCGGACAATTGATTTCGCCAAGCTTCGCCAGATTGCCGATATGGCAGGCGCAAAACTGATGATAGACATGGCGCATCTGGCGGGCCTTGTTGCTGCCGGCGTGCACCCCTCGCCAATACCTTACGCCGATGTAATCACCTCGACAACACATAAGACCCTGCGTGGACCGAGGGGAGGGTTTATTCTCTGCCAATCGCGATGGGCTTCGCAACTAGATAGTAACGTTTTCCCGGGGATGCAGGGAGGCCCGCTTATGCACGTGATAGCTGCCAAGGCAGTGGCTTTTCTGGAGGCGATGCAACCTGAGTTCGTTAACTACCAGAAAGCAGTATTACAGAATGCCAGAGCTCTTGCCAGTGAATTAAGCAATTTGGGTATACGGGTAATCACAGGAGGAACTGACAACCACATTGTCCTAGTTGACCTTTCCCAAATGGATATAACAGGGAATGAAGCTGAAAAGGCGCTCGACGCTGCAGGTATAACTGTTAATAAAAATGCGATTCCTTTCGACTCCCACCCCCCAAAGATTACCAGCGGTATCAGGCTGGGGACACCGGCTGTTACAGCCAGAGGTTTTGGAATTAATGAAATGAAGCAAGTAGCCCAGCTGATCTTCAAGGTGCTCTCAAGTATAGGTGACAAGCGGGTATATGAAGAGGTCAGAGCTCTGGCCAACGAGCTGTGCAGGCAGTTCCCGGTGCCCGAGTTGGGTGATTGAAAACGACTTGCTGTTAGCAACCCTCCATGATATAATGAGGCGTTTTCTGTTCAGATGTGAATATGATATGCTAACGTAGAGGTGCATACTTGCGCGATTATGAACTGATTATGATCATCAGCCCTGAGATTGACGAAGAGGAACTCCTCGCTACCATCGAGAAGGTGAACGGGTTTATCACCTCAAAAGGAGGGGAAATTATCGAGGTCGATCAGTGGGGGAAACGAAAGCTAGCTTATCCCATCAATCGTTTCAGGGAGGGGAATTATGTGCTAGATAGATTCAAGCTCACTCAAGGATTGACGGCGGAGCTCGAGGCCAGCCTGCAAATCTCAGAGAAGATCCTGCGTCATTTGCTAGTCAGACTGGACAATCAGAAGCCAGCGGAAGGTAAAAGCTAGGGGAAAGGAGTTGGCACAATGGTGGGGTTGAATAAAGTGATAATTATCGGAAATGTAGGAACGGATCCTGAGATGCGTTTTACCCCCAACGGCAATCCCGTGACCTCGTTTCGTATAGCCACGAGCAGAAACTACACCACTCCTGAAGGGGAGCGAAGACAAGAAACAGAGTGGTTTGATGTCGTTACCTGGAACAGGCTAGCAGAGAATTGCAATCAGTTCCTGACCAAAGGACAGCGAGCCTATGTCGAGGGCAGATTGCGAACCCGGTCCTGGGAAGGACAGGACGGACAACGGCACCAGCGTATCGAAATAATTGCCAATAGGGTGCTTTTTCTCGACAGACGCCCTGCAGGCACTCTCCCGGAGGCTGGAATTGATACAGGTGCCGAAGAAGACCTCGAGCCAAGCGACATACCGTTCTAGCACATTAGCTCAATCAGATACAGCAAGCTGTACGTGAAGGTTAGATGGCAAAACCAAGAAAAAACGTAAGCAAGTTCAAAGAGCGCGGTAAGGGAAGATATATCCCCAAAAGAAAAGCATGCTCTTTCTGTATAAATACAGAGCAGCTTATCGATTATAAGGATACAGCCCTATTGCGCCGATATATTTCCGACCGGGGGAGAATTGAACCTCGACGTAAGACTGGTGTCTGCCCAAAACACCAGCGCGTATTATCTGTCGCCCTCAAACGGGCGAGGCATATTGCCTTGTTACCCTACACCCCAGAGCACATTCGACAGAGTGGAGAGCCCAGCCCCGTAGAGCAATCCGAATAATTGCAGTATCATTAAGAGATTGTTTGTTCTCCTGTTAGGTGTCATATATTGAGCAGGAAACTGAAGCCTAAACCCAAACTTGCAGGCCCCAAGAAACAACCCCCCAGGTGGAAACGCGATAAAAGCATCTCCCTCTATCTCTGGATAATCATACCCATAATAATTGCCTTAGCGGTGGGTTTGGTAGGCTACTGGGGCTATACCAGTCATGTTTCAGCATGGAACCAGACGGTAGTAAAGATTAACGACACTGACTTGAACATGAGTTACTACGTGAAAATGCTACGTTTCTACTCATACGTTTCGAGAATACTAGTTACTGATGCTTCGCTTCCCGAACAGGTGATGGTGGCAATTATCGAAAATGAATTGATCAAGCAAGAAGCGGAGGAATTGAATATTGAGGTTACTGCCGACGAAATCACTGCTGTGATAAATGCTTCTCTCCTGACCGAGCAAGAGGCCGAAGGAAATGTTACACTATCACAATCAGAACTGTCCAACAGATATCAATCGAGACTGGACCAGAGCGGACTCTCCAACGATGAATACCGTGATTTCGTCAATACCGTTATACGAGGTGAGAAAATACAGATATATTTAAAAGATACTACAGTGCCATCGGCTTCCGAACAAGTGTATCTACATCTTATTGTACTTGCTGACGAGGAAACCGCAGGAAATGTGACACGACTTCTGGAACAAGGCAGAGACTTTGGTAACCTGTCAGCGGAGTACTCCGTTATTGAGAGCTTGAGAGAAGAAAGAGGCGATATGGGCTGGATACCGAAAGGTGTTTATACCGAGCTTGACGATGTTATCTTCAGTCTGGAAGTGGGCAATATTTCAGAGCCCTTCCAGTCAGGGCAGGGCTATTATATAGCCAAAGTATCGGCTAAAGCCGATAATATGGAAATACCGGATGAGTACAGAGGAATCCTCGCCACCATGGAATTTAATTCTTGGCTCAATAGCGCGAAGGAGACCAGTATCATCGAAGTTTACCTCGACGATGATCAGGTGGCCTGGGCAGTTAGCCAGGCTCAAAAGTAGGAGCGCAAGAGAACAATGAGCAGGAGAGAAAGCATAAACATCGGACTGGTCGGAATGGGAATCATCGGCAGCGAGGTCGTGAAAATCCTCGGTGAAAAATCTGACTTTCTTTCCAAACAAGTGGGTACTCCTCTTGTGTTGAAAATGGCTGCTGATATAGACGAATCGAAGAGAGAAGCTCTGGGAGATTCAAGCATTTTTACAACAGATGCACGAGCCATTCTCGAAAGCCCAGATATCGATATTGTCATTGAACTTATCGGCGGGGAAATCCCGGCAAAGGACTATATCCAACAAGCGATCCAGCATGGCAAGCATGTCGTCACCGCTAATAAAGAAGTCATATCCAAACACGGCCCAGAGCTTTTTAGTTTGGCCAACGAGCACAAAGTCGGTCTTCTCTACGAAGCAAGCGTTGGCGGCGGAATACCGCTGATTGGGCCTCTCAAACGGAACCTCCAGATTAATAATATCTCGGCAATTTACGCTATTATCAACGGCACCACGAACTACATTCTTACCAGGATGGAAAAAGAGGGGCTTGAATTCTCTACTGCGCTGAAAGAAGCCCAGGATTTGGGCTACGCTGAAGCCGACCCTTCGAGCGATATAGAAGGTTTCGATGCTGCCTATAAGATAGCTATACTCGCCACTATCGTGTTCCATACAGATATACGCCCGGAGGATGTTTATCACGAAGGCATCTCTCGAATAGCATCACAGGATTTCCGCTATGCCAAAGAGTTAGGTTATGCCATAAAGCTTCTCGCCATTGCCAAGAGAGAGGTACCTACAGTTCAAGTACGAGTTCATCCCGTGTTTATTCCCGATGACATGCTTCTGGCGAAGGTAGATGGGGTTTTCAACGCGGTGCAGGTAGAAGGAGACCTTTCGGGAAAAGTAATCTTCTACGGCAGGGGCGCGGGTGCGGAGCCAACCGCAAATGTGGTAGTCGCCGATGCAATCCATCTGGCACAGAACATCAATCTGGGCCTCAGCGTAAAACCCGAGTTGCCGCTCGACGTCCCCAAGATAATCAAACCGATTGAGGAAATCGAATCTCGATACTACATTCGAATGACGATAGCTGACCAGCCTGGTGTGCTGGCCCAAATTACCAAGATTTTGGGACAGCACTCGATCAGTATATCCTCAGCAATTCAAAAAGAAACAGACCGTACATCGCAAAGTGCTGAAATCGTGATCATGACTCATCCTGCTCAGGAACAAGAGATGCAACAAGCAAGCGGTCAAATAGAGAAGCTGGATGTAGTCAAAGAAATCAGCAATCTCATACGGGTCGAGGGCTAGCTGGAATGCCCTGTCTCTTGGAAAAATACCGCGATTTTCTTCCGGTAACTCCTCAGACACCGATAATCACTATCGGCGAGGCTGATACCCCTCTGGTCAGGTCACGAAGACTGGAGCGAGAGATTGGTTGCGGTGAGCTTTACTTCAAGCTGGAGGGGTGTAACCCGACTGGCTCCTTCAAAGACCGGGGTATGGTGGTCGCCGTCGCCAAGGCCGTGGAGGCTAAAAATTCTGCTATCATCTGCGCATCCACAGGCAACACCAGCGCATCCGCAGCAGCATTCGGCGCCGTCTGCAGCCTCACCGTGTTCGTAGTCGTCCCCAAGGGCAACATAGCTCTGGGCAAACTGGCTCAAGCACTTGTCTATGGTGCCAGAATCTTAGCCATAGACGGCAACTTTGATAAGGCACTCGAGATAGTCCGTGCCATTACGCAAAAGCACCCCATTACCCTGGTGAATTCCTTGAATCCTCATCGCATTGAGGGACAAAAGACCGCTGCCTTTGAAATCGTAGACGTTCTTGGCGATGCCCCTGATTACCTCTTCATCCCTGTAGGAAACGCCGGTAATATTACTGCTTACTGGAAGGGATTCGTACATTATAAGCAAGCAGGTAAAGCGCTAAATACACCAAAAATGATGGGATTTGAAGCGGAGGGGTCAGCGGCTATCGTGCGGGGGAAGGCAATAGCCGACCCCGAGACCATTGCTTCAGCTATACGTATCGGCAACCCCGCCAGCTGGAAAGGCGCCGTTGCTGCTCGAGACGAATCGGGAGGTGTTATCGATAGTGTCAGCGACGATGAGATACTCGATGCCTACAAGATTCTCGGTACCCAAGAAGGTGTCTTTGGCGAGCCAGCATCGGCTGCCTCAGTGGCAGGACTAATCAAACAAAGAAATAACGGCACTGATTTCTCTAATAAAAGAGTTGTCTGTGTGATCACAGGGACAGGTCTCAAAGACCCTGATACCGCTATCAAGAGTGCTATGCCACCAACCGAGCTTCCAGCCGATTTAGAGACCGTTGAGAGGCTTGTGCTTCAGGGTTGAGGGGATAGGCTGGAACACGTGCTCCGTATAATCTTGGAAAGGGAAGCGTTGTGACAGATAAAGCGAAGATAGCGCAAGCTGTTGCTTCTATTATTAAAGCCATTGGTGAAGACCCCAAACGTGAGGGATTGCTCGACACCCCAAGGCGTATTGCCGATATGTATGCCGATGTTTTTTCCGGCATTCATCGCGACCCGAAGGAAGAGCTAAAGATAGGATTCGATGAGGGACATCATGAGATGGTGATCCTCAAAGATATCACCTTTTACTCGATGTGCGAACATCACTTCCTTCCGTTCTATGGTCTGGTGCATATTGGGTACATCCCCAGTGGTAGAGTTGTCGGTGCCAGCAAGATGGCTCGGGTTGTCGATATCCTGGCTAAACGTCCCCAGCTTCAGGAGCGTCTTACATCTCAGGTCGCTGACACCGTCGTCGAGGCACTGCAGCCACAGGGAGTTGCAGTGGTCATTGAAGCCGAGCACCTGTGCATGACCATGCGAGGTGTTAAGAAACCAGACAGCAAAATTGTTACTTCTGCTATGCGAGGCCTCTTCCGGAGAAGCGCGCCCACCCGCTCTGAGTTCCTCTCACTGATACAGGGTAAGTAGCCGCATCGTCAGATACAAGCACTTACCTATTGCTCGCTCCTGCAAGGCACTCACGATATATTTCCAGCGCCAGGCAACCAGCAACCAGGGTCGGATGCAAGCATGTCACCCATCTCCTCATAGGCCCTGCCCCTGCAACCAGCGCAGGCTGTTTTATACTCACATACCCCACATTCACCCTTCAGCAGGTTTCTATCTCGTAGCTGAGTGAGTGCCGGCGAATCTTGCCATACTTCCTTAATGTCGCTTGCAGTCACATTGCCAAGGTTCACCTGAAGCAACATACAGGGATTAAGTTCACCATTCGCTCTAATCACCAAATATCCGAAAGGCATGCCGGCAGCACATCCCCTACCGTAATAGGGTATCCGAGCCAGCAACTCCATGGGAATGTGCTTAGGACGAATTTCTCTCCGCTTAAGAATGAGAGGATACATGGGACATGCCGGAACTCTTATGACGATGGGGCACTCAACCTGGGCCTCGGCAAGCCATTCCATCAACTCGCGTCTTTCCTCAATGCTCAGCACCTGATCCTGGCATTCTGTCCTCGCCCGACCCGCAAGCACAAGATCGAATATCTCGATAGCATCCGACCCGCTTTCCACAGCTAAACGCACCATCTCAGAAACCTGTCCCAGTGTCTGCTTCCTGACTACCATATTGAATTGAAAAGGCAGTTTCTCTGCCTTACAAGCTGAAGCTCCAGCCAGAGCTTCCTCGAAAGCCCCGTCTTTACCTCGAAACCAGTCGTGCGTTTCCGCATCAGCCCCATCGACTGAAATTGCCACTGAGCGTATGCCTGCTCGTACCATCCCACGGGCTGTCTTCCTGTCGATTATAGTCCCATTGCTACCGACTACCGTTCTGATACCCTTACTGGAGGAATGTTGGGCAAGGTCTAGAAAGTCTTCACGGCACAAGGGCTCTCCACCATCGAATATAAGGAGCCCTATACCCCAATCAGCCAGACTATCTATGACACCTAGAGATTGCTCGGTTGTCAGGTCATCGCTCCCCGATTCCCGGGTTGACTCGCTGTAACAGTGCCGGCAAGCCAGGTTACATTTGCTGGTGATACTATATGATACGAGAAAAGGCGGCAACACTTTCATGGACTTACTCCTTGCAGGTATAAATTTCCTGCCAGAAATTTTCTCTTTATGCTTAATTATTTAAAGAGCGCCGGGTAACAGGAATTCATCCAACCCTCTAGATATGCTCTAATAGGTTCCACCATGGCCTCTCCCCACTGCTGTTAAGACTACAATGAAAGACACAGCTAAAACCCCACAGGATAATGCTAAACCCCAACTGATGCCCGACATCTCAGCGACCCATCCCGTTAATGGAGCCCCAACAGCGACACCTGCAGTTATAAGTGCATGAAATATTCCCGTGGCAAGACCTCTCTCCGCAACTGCGGTCTCATCAGCAATCATGGCTGATATGGACGGGAATACAAGGGCATATGACACTCCGAAGAGAAACATCACCACTGCCAGTGTACCCAAACCTTCAAAGGCTGGCAAGAGAGCGAGCGAAACTATACCGAGGCACAAACCTATACCTGCCGGCGCTCTCCGTCCTACCCTGTCTGAGAGTATTCCCGAGGGTAGTTGAAGCAGAAGAAAAATCCCGACGAATATTACCAGCAGCATACCCACGTGGAACGCCTCCATTCCCAAATCCTCAACATACAGCGGCAGCAGTGTAACGACACTGCCGAAGGCAAAATATTGTGCAAATATCGAGCAATAAGATGAAAGAAGTCTCCTCCTTTTCAGTAAGCTTACCATGGCTCCCCAATATGCCCCTGTTGAAAGCAAACCTTGAGAACCACTTCTATTGCTTCTTGGAATCAGTAATGCTGCACCTATGCCTAAAACCAGTATAAACGAGCCAACGTAGAATACCACATCGTAACCCAGACGTGAGGCGAGTACTCCACCCAACCCATAGCCCACCAGGGTAGCCACAGCTAAAGCCATACCATAGAAAGCCATTGAACGCCCTTCCCGACCTGCCGAGGATTGTCCAGCCGCAATCGACATAGTAGCCGGGCCCACAATTCCCCCTGACAACCCATGAGCAACCCTGACCAATATCAGATGAGCAGGAAAAACACAAAGGGAATAGCAGAATAGAGCAATAGCATCCCCGGTGAGCCCGATGATAAGCGGCACCTTCGCCCCAACTCTATCAATCAACTTCCCGAAGATTATATTAGCCGGCGTATTTGTCATGGAGTATACACCTACAATAAGCCCCACCATCGCCGTGCCAGCGCCAAGCTCCACGGCATAGAGAGCTATTATAGGAATGAGGAGGTGGGTATCAAGAAAACCTGTAAACGTGATGAAGAGATTCAGTCTTGGGGTAGCTTTACTACCAGTTTCGGAAAGTTTATTCACTCCATGTCACTTCTTGAGGAATCAGCCAGATATGAGAGGCCCTGACCAAGCTGTCATTATAACAAGCGAGACGTAGCGCCACAAGTTAATTCAGCTACCGCTAGTTGACTACAAAGTCGGCACTGCATGATAACTAAACTAAAGTTCATATTTTACGTGCTCTTTACCTTGACAACTGTCAAACTAAGGTGCTATATTTAGCTCCGCCAGCGCTATGCGCTGTTAGTATATACCCCTGCACTATTAATACCAATTTACAAGGAGGTCTTAATGAGCACCCAGCAGTTCCAGTACCTATTCACCCCGATAAAAATTGGCCCGTTCACAGTAAAGAACAGGATAATGGTATCGCCCCACGGCCCCATGATGGGGAAAGACGGCCTGCCCACCGAGGAGCTCATTCACTACGAGATAGAGAAGGCGAAGGGCGGCGCGGGCTGGGTATGCATGTCCGTGGGCTATACTATGCCCCGCGATACATGGTTCATGGCAGCTAACGGCGGCCACTACGACAGGCATCTATGGCTCTGGAAGAAAGAGATCATACCCGGCCTCAAGAAGATCGCTGAAGGCGTTCATGCAGCCGGAGCCTACTGCAGCTTCCAGACCTACTCCATAGACCTGGGGAACAGGAAAGGCCCGTCGCTTATTCCTGACTGCAACTTCGCCGACCAGATGTGGGAGCCGATGACAAAGGATGATATAAAGGAATATCTCGATTACCACCGCATCTGCTGCGAGAACATTATCGAAGCCGGATTCGATGGCATCGACATCCATAACCATTCCGGCGTTATCGCGGACTTCCTTTCCGGCACAATCAACCAGCGCACCGACGAGTACGGCGGCTCGCTGGAGAACCGGGCCCGATTGCTCATGGAGACAATAGAGGTCACAAGAAAGGCAATCGGAAAAGATAAAACCATAGGATATACCCTGACCGTCGATGACATGCTGCCGGGCTCGATTGTGCCCGAGGAGGCGGTGGAGCTGGCCAAGATGCTGGATGCGGATAAAAAGTTGGATTACATGATATGCGGCATCGCCCGTGAAACCCAGTCCATGCACATGTACTTCGGCCCGCTGTACCTGCCTCCCGCCTACCAGCTCTACGCAGTGGAGCAGGTAAAAGAGGTAGTTAAGAACATACCGATTGTAGCCGTGGGCAGGATAAACGACCCCCTCATTGCGGAGAGCACCATTGCCGAGGGCAAAGCCGACATCGTAGCCATGGCCCGGCCGCTAATCGCCGACCCTGAGCTTCCCAACAAGGCCCGTGAGGGAAGGCTTGACGATATCCGGCCCTGCATGGCATGCAACCTCAACTGCATAAAGTATATGTTCGACGGTCAACCGATAAGATGTGTGGCAAACGCTACCGTAGGTATGGAGCAACTGGGATGGGGCATCGGAAGCATAAAGACTGCTCCCCAGAAGAAGAAGGTTTTAGTCATCGGCGGAGGGCCAGGGGGAATGGAGGCTGCCAGGGTCTGTGCTCTCAAGGGGCACGATGTCACACTGTATGAGAAAGCCGACGAGCTCGGGGGACAGTGCTTGCTGGCGGAGAAGCTCCCCGCCCGTGAGGAGATGGGAGGCCTCATCAGGTGGCAGAAGATACAGCTTCCCCAGGCAGGCGTAAAGGTGATTGCAGGCACTGAGGCAACTGCGGAGATGATTCTGGACCAGAAACCTGACGCGGTAGTCATCGCAACAGGCGCTACATGGATGCGCAATGGCTTCACCGGCATGAGCAATATGGAGGTGCCCGGCTGGCAGCAGGATAATGTTTTCACTGCTGATGAAGTAGTCAAAGGAGAGGCAAAGGTAGGTAAAAAGGCAGTGGTCTGGGATGGGAGAACGGATATTGTAGCACCCGGCATCGCCGAGATGCTGGCAGACCAGGGCTGCGATGTGGAGCTGTTAACACCTACCCCAAATATGGGCAGTATGTGGCTGCTTCTGGACCTGACATATATGCACGTTATGCCCCGGTTGCTGAATAAAGGGGTCAAAGTAAGCCCCGAAAGATTCCTGGCAATGATAGCGGATAAAACCGCTCACGTAGTTAACATCCATACTATGACAGCATATGAGATTCCTGATGTTGACACCTTTGTATTCATAACCGGAAAGATGCCGGTTGACAGCCTTTACAATGAGCTTCAGGGCAAGGTAAAAGAGCTGTACAAAGTGGGAGACGCGCGCAATCCCCTGAACATGGGTACTGCTAACCGCGACGGGCACTTCATCGGGAGGCTTATATAAAATAAAGAGGTGGCATAAAACAAAAAGGTGGCGTAAAATAAAAAAGTAGAACAGTGGACAGGGACAGCCTCAGATAATGGTTGTTATTACGCTATTTTGAAACGGTTATTATTTCGAAGGGCTGGCCCTGTCCTATTGTCGCGACCAATTCATGCTTGTGCCCGAACCGACGCAGGTAGACAGGGGTAGGCAAAGCCTGAAGAAATTATAGATATGTCAGGGCAAGATAACACAGCGATACCAGAAACGAGTGCATCATCTGCACAAAATAAGAGCAATGGTAATGGCATCTGCTTTATCGCCGAACATAAGGATGGTAAACTAGAAGATTCTTCCTTACTACTCGCCGCAGAGGCTAGAAGTATAGCCGATAATCTGGATGAGGATGTAGCAGCCTTAATCATCGGCCACGGCATCAGAGACCTTGCCCAAGGTTTCCGCCCCTACGGAGTAGACAAAGCCTTCGTTTTCGAAGACAAGCTCCTAGAAACCTATTCTCCCGAGTTCTATGTCGATGTTATGTCACAACTGATCGGGCCTAACAAGCCGTCAGTAATACTGTTCGCAACATCTCCCTTGAGCAACGATTTGGCTCCCAGACTGGCAGCCAGGCTTAAAGTGGGTCTGGTCTCCCGCTACACCCAGATGGAAAAAGATAGTGAAGGAAAGCTGCTCGTACATAGACATATACACGGGGGAAAAGCTCGGGTAACGCTCACACCGCTCAAAAAGCCAATGATAGCATCCGTGGATCCGCAGATGCTCACCCTGCAAAAGGCTAGGGAGGCAAAGGACACGCAAATTATTGAACCGCCGATAAGGCTCTCCCCCAGGCTCAGCACAACCAGAGTAACCGATTTCATAAAAGCTGACCCGTGTGCAGTGTGCGTCAGTGAGGCTGAGGTCGTTATCGGTGTTGGCAAAGGGCTGGGGTGCGCTGAAAACCTCAACGCTGTAGATGAGCTAGCCCGCATCATAGGTGGCTCGATAGGAGGTAGCAGGCGCGCTACGGACGAGCACTGGATTGTTGATGAAAGAAGGATCGGTTTAACAGGAAAGACTATAACTCCGACGCTTTACCTTGTATGCGGTATATCAGGTGCCTTTCACCATACTCTAAGTATAAAAGGCTCGAAGCTGATCCTTTCGATAAACACCGACAAGAATGCCCCGATAACCAAGATGGCCGACCTCGCCATTGTCGGTGATATGCACGCAATTATACCGGAGCTTACAAGGCAGTTGCGCGAAATCATGAAGCCAACTACCTGAAAACGCCTAAACTGACTCAATGAAGTTTGAGAAAAAATGAGAATCGGCGTTTGCGTCAAACAGATACTGGACCCAACCATCGTTAAATTCAACATAGTAACCGGTCAACTCGATAATGTCCGTTACATCATGGACCCTGTAGACGAAGTTGCGGTCAGCGAGGCCATCAAGCAAAGAGACAAGCACGGTGGGGAAGTCGTGGCAATCAGCCTGGGTCCATCGAAAGCAGAAGAGGTTCTGAAAACCTGCTTGAAGATGGGGGCAGACGAAGCCATACACCTGTGTGATGAATCCTTTAATACCCTTGATAGCTACTCAACCTCTATCGTTATAGCCCGTTTCCTCTCTAAAAATAGGTACGACCTCATTCTCTGTGGCAAAGAGTCAACAGACGAAGGCAACGGTTTCCTGGGAGCAGGGATAGCGGAAGAGTTGAATTTACCATTGGTAACCTCCACTACCAGGATAGATGTTTTTACTGACACAAACTCCGCGACAGTGCGGAGACGTGTCAAGGGCGGAGATAGAGAGGTCGTTGAGACCTCTTTGCCCGCTGTTTTCACCGTCGACAGCGTTCTCAGCAGCCCTCTCTATCCCCCACTCCGGACTATATTAGCCGGTCTCAAGAAGAGCATAACCATACTTGATGCCCAGGCACTCGGTATCGATTTGGCAAGTATCGAGCCAGCACTGGCTTCTTTGGGTATCTCCCAGCCAAAACCCCGCTTGAAGAAAACAGCTACTATGGATAGCAGCCTTTCGGCACAGGAAAGAATGAAGCTGCTCATGTCAGGAGGAGTCCAGCAGAAGAAATCCTCTGCCATCGAGAAACCCCCCAGGGAAGCTGCCGCCGAAATCATTCAGTTTCTCATTGACAACAGGATTATCGTAAGACAATAATACTCTCTCCACCAGACGCCATCCGCAGATCAAATATAAAACTATCATTTAATCAGGCTTGTATTTGTTTACACGCTAATACCATAAAAGTCATTCCAATAGAATTTAGCGGAGAAGGTGAATATAAGGCGCAGGAAAATGGGAGCTAAAAGTCTCTGAATTACTGACAATTACTTTCAATGGCTGTAATTAGTCTTAGATTGACTTGCGCTTCAGTTAGCTGTACGTTATCTTAAGGGTGATTAGCACTCTCGGTTTGAGAGTGCTAATCGCAGGTTTACAAAGCGAAATCAAATACTAGTAAAAGGAGCTTGAAGATGGCAATGAACCTGAAACCCCTTGCCGATCGGGTCATTATAAAGCCGATCGTCAAGGAGGAAGTCACAAAGGGCGGTATTGTGCTCCCCGATACCGCCAAGGAGAAGCCGCAAGAGGGCGAGATAGTGGCAGTCGGGCCCGGCAAGCTGGGAGATGACGGTAAACGAATCGAGATGGAGGTGAAGAAGGGCGATAGAGTTATCTACGCCAAGTATGCCGGCACCGAGTGGAAGTATAAAGATGAGGAATATCTCATCCTGCGTGAAGCTGATATTCTCGCCAAGGTAAGTAAGTAGGAAAACTATCAGAAATTAAACCTGAATAACACTAATCAGAGAGGTGAAAACAAATGGCCAAACAGATATCTTATGACGAGGAAGCCCGGCGTTCTTTAAAGAAAGGGATCGATGCACTGGCAGAGGCAGTCAAGATTACCCTGGGGCCTAAAGGCCGCAACGTCGTCCTCGACAAGAAGTGGGGTCCACCCACCATCACCAACGATGGCGTAACTATTGCCAAGGAGATCGAGTTAGAAGACCCCTTCGAGAACATCGGCGCGCAGCTTATAAAGGAAGTAGCCACCAAGACAAACGACATCGCCGGTGATGGCACTACCACCGCGGTGGTACTCGCCCAGGCTATGCTTCATGAAGGCATGAAGAATGTGGCTGCGGGAGCAAACCCCATGGCGATAAAACGGGGTATTGAGAAAGCGGTAAAAGTAGCGCTGGACGAGATTAAAAAGCTCTCAACACCGGTAGCAGGGAAAGAGCAGATATCCCAGGTGGCAGCCATATCTGCAGCCGACAAAGAGATCGGGGACCTCATCGCCGATGTTATGGAGAAGGTAGGCAAGGATGGCGTTATCACTGTCGAGGAATCCAAAGGTTTGAAGTTTGAAACCGAATATGTAGAGGGAATGCAATTCGACCGCGGCTACATAAGCGCCTACTTCATCACCAATGCCGACCGTATGGAGACGGTGCTCGAGGACCCCTACATCCTGATCACCGATAAAAAGATATCCGCTGTCTCCGACATACTCCCCCTCCTGGAGAAGCTGTTACAGGTCACCAAGACCCTGGTAGTTATCTCTGAGGACGTTGACGGTGAAGCGCTGGCTACGCTGGTCGTTAATAAGCTGAGAGGCACCATAAACTGCCTGGCAGTTAAAGCCCCCGGCTTTGGTGACAGGCGCAAGGCCATGCTCGAAGACATCGCCATCCTGACCGGCGGCACGGTGATCAGCGAGGATGTGGGCAGAAAGATCGATTCAGCTACAATTGAAGACCTGGGGCGTGCCCGCAAGGTAACAGCGAACAAGGATGACACCACCATCATCGAGGGCAAGGGTTCCGACGAAGTTATCCAAGGACGAATCAAGCAGATCAAAGCCCAAATAGATGAGACTACCTCAGACTTCGACCGGGAGAAGCTCCAGGAGAGGCTGGCCCGACTGGCAGGTGGAGTGGCAGTGATCAAGGTCGGCGCTGCCACCGAGGTTGAACTCAAGGAGAAGAAGCACCGCGTTGAGGATGCACTTTCAGCTACACGCGCCGCTGTGGAAGAGGGTATAGTCCCCGGTGGCGGTGTTGCTCTGGTGAATATCATCTCCGCTCTCGAGAAACTTAAACTCTCGGGTGACGAGGCAACCGGAGTGAATATCGTTAAGCACTCCCTTGAGGAGCCACTGCGCCAGATTGCGGCAAACGCCGGCAAGGAAGGTTCGGTGGCGGTTGACTACGTAAAGAAAGCCAAGAAGGGAATCGGCTACGACGCTGAGAAGGATGAATACGGCAACATGGTGGAACGCGGTATCATCGACCCGGCCAAGGTAACCCGCGCAGGTCTGGAAAATGCCGCGAGCATCGCCGCCATGGTTCTGACGACAGAATCTCTGGTCACAGATATACCGGAGAAAGAGAAGATGCCGGCTATGCCGCCAGGTGGTGGCATGGAAGGTATGTACTAAAAAGGTTCTAACAAACCCCAAAGCTAATAAGAAGCAGCTGCGGCAACTGCCACAGCTGCTTCTTTTATTATTGCCAATGCAGGCGACAGAGCTAAAGCTTGAGCAGCTTCCTCAGACGCTCTTCTTTTCCCGCAGGCCCCACCAGAGCAAGACAGAGCTTATCAGTCACGAACAACTCCTGTGCTACCCGCTGCAACTCACTGGCGGGGATAGCATCGACTATCGAAACCACCTCATCCACCGTACGGATATGACCCATGAGTAATTCTTGCCCTCCTGTCCAACCCGCCACGCTGCGTGTGTCTTCCATGCGCAGCATCAGACGCCCTTTCCCCAGCTCTTTAGCTTTGAGTATCTCGTTTTCCAGGACAATGTTATCCCTGAGCTTCCCCAGCTCGTTTACTATTGCTTCGATGACATCCTCAACCTTGTTACTATCGACACCGGCATAGATATTAACCGAGCCAGAATCGTGGAAATGGCTGATATGGCTATGGACATCGTAAGCAAGCGCCCGGCGTTCTCGGATTTCTTGGAAGAGACGGCTGCTCATTCCCTCTCCCAGGATTATGTTCAGGAGAGCGAGTGCGAAACGTTCGGGATGCGTGTGGGGTAACCCGCGCAACGACAGGCAGAGGTATACCTGCTCCGTATCCCGCTGCTCGGCGACAAGGCGAGGTGCATCCTGATTATTATCAGCAGGCGACCAGATGCCAGGTGTTCCGTCAACCCAGTCGCAGAGTGCCTCATGTACTGCATCAACCACTTCTTTATGGCTTACATCGCCGGCTACGCTTACCACAGTATTACCGGGAAGGTAATGGCGCGACAGGTAATCAAGGACCATATGACGCTCAATTGCGGAAACCGTCTCCCTGCTCCCCGCAACATCGAGCCCCAGCGGCTGGTCAGGCCATACGATTTCATCGATTAGCATATCGACGCGGCTCTGAGGGGAATCCATAGACATATTTATTTCTTCGATAATGACCTTGCGTTCGTTCTCCATCTCGACGGGATCGAATTTAGAGTTGCGAATTATATCCACAAGTAAATCCAAAGCCAGTGAGAAGTGAGGTCGGGCAACCTTGACCCAGTAAACCGTTAGCTCCTTATCAGTTCCCCCATTGAGAACTCCCCCGATACCATCGATTGTCTCCGAGATATCCTTAGCAGTCGGTCGCCGCTCGGTACCTTTGAAGCACAGATGCTCCACGAAATGGCTCAGCCCTGCTTGCTCAGGCATTTCATATCTCGAGCCCGTTCCGATAAAGAAGCAGACACAGACCGAGCGGGTATGGGGCATAGCGCTGGTAACTACACGCAGCCCGTTGTCCAAAACTGTTTTCTGATACACACGTGCACCTGTTTATTCAAGAGTAAATGGGGCTAAAAGCCCCATTGCTTACACCCCGACAGACCCTGAGATTATTATTAAAATCTCAAAGAGGCAGCAGAGATTTCGCCATTCTCCATATGGTCCTGGCCATGGTCCTGTGTCCCAGAACCCTCAGAATAGCGTCGCCATGCCAGTCAAATGAGAAGTCTGGAGAACGAAGCAGGTCTTCGTGAATCCTATCTGCCTGAATAATACCGAATATGTGCTCTATCTGGCTATCGCTCAACTTTTCATAGAACCTTCGAGCCAAGTAACCTATCTGTATCTCCTTGGCAAGAATTCTCTTCCATCGCTGCTCATAATCAGCCAATCTCTCCGCCGAGAAGTCATCCGCGCAGAGCGCTTCATGAATAGTATCGGCAGCTATATCTGCACACAGCATTCCGTAGTACACTCCGCCGCCGGTAGTAGGCTTCACCTGCCCCGCTGCATCACCAACGACTACCACGCGGTCTCTATATGTCCTGGACAACGGCCTCAGCGGAATGCCGCCATAATTGCACTCAACATCGGTAGAGGCTATCTTACCCTGCTCATGCAACTTCGAAAGGAAGTTTTTCAAATATGACGGCGGGTCGCGCCGTGTAAGCAGACCCGCCAGCCCTCTGCCCGACGTAGTAGGAACAAGCCAGGCGAAAAAGCCCGGCGCTATACTTTGCCCCATGTAAATCTCGACTTCGTCCACCCCTTTTATATCGACCTCCGCCTGCGCTCCTAGAACGAAATCACTTATTTTCCCCAGCCCCAGCTTTCCTGGCAGCGAAGCCCCGAATCCAGTGCTGATAACCGCTACTTTGCCCTCGAAATTTCCCGTCCTCCCTCCAAGTTCTACATCAGCCCTGACACGATGGTCAAAGAGTACAAGGTCATTCACCCTCGCCGACATGAGATACTCCGCCCCCTCATCCTGTGCCCGCCGGGCAAGCGCATTATCGAAGGCAGCTCGATCGACTACATAAGCCTGAGCCGTTTCCTTGCGGAGGCTGAGAGACTCTCCGGAAGGAGCATAAAACGTGGCTGAGTTTGCCTGAACCGCGGGAGTATCATTCGCTATGGGAAACCTATCCAGGCATTCCTTACCCACAATGCCGGTGCAGCAGACAGCATCCCCCACTTTCGGACGCCGCTCGAAAACGAGCACCTTGTAACCCAGCTTGGCAAGTCTGTAGGCGAGGTAACTGCCTGCAGGCCCCGCCCCTACTACCATTGCATCGTAGGTCTCCGACACCCTGTACAACCTTCTATCAATTTACCAAATCTAGCTTATGTTAGCACCAAAGAACCGCTTGTTCAAGCAGAGAGCGGGCGAAGGCTTGCCTTAGTGCACCAAGCTCGTTATACTGTATCAACAGTAACAAACGCATTAGGAAGCGCCTACAAAACAGTTACAAAGGAAGTATAGTATGCCGCCGTATGCATATTTTCAGAACCAGTTTCTCCCGCTATCAGAAGCTAAGATAGGCATCATGACCCACGCCTTTCACTACGGGACCGCCTGCTTCGAGGGCATCAGGGGGAACTGGAACGCCAAGGACGAAGAGCTCTACATCTTCCGCTGTCCGGAGCACTATCAGAGGCTGCTCAACAGTTGCAAGCTGCTCAAGATCGCCCTGCCGCACTCTATAGATAAGCTGTGCGAACTGACTATCGAGCTCGTCCAGAAATCAGGATACCGTGAGGATATCTACATACGCCCGTTGGCTTACAAGAGTTCGGAGCTTTTCGGGGTCAGACTGCATGGGCTCGAAGACAACTTCCTTATTATCGTTACCACATTCGGCCCCTATCTGGATACCGAGAAAGGCATCCGCTGCTGCACTTCCTCATGGAGAAGGATCGACGACAATATGATCCCGCCGCGGTGTAAGATCTCGGGACTTTACGTGAACAACGCATTCGCCAAGACCGAGGCGGTGGAGAACGGTTATGACGAGGCCATCATGCTCACCTCCGATGGCCACGTGTCCGAAGGCAGTGGCGAGAATATCTTCCTGGTCATTGACGGCCAGTTGGTCACACCATCCTGCTACGATAGAATCCTCATGGGAATCACCAGGGATACCGTCATCCAGCTTGCCAAGAACGAACTGGGCATAGAAACCGTAGAAAGGCATATTGACCGCAGCGAGCTGTATGTTGCCGATGAGTGTTTCCTGACCGGCACAGCGGCACACGTGACACCCGTTGTTGAAATAGACAACCGCAAGGTGAGTAAAGGAGCACCGGGAAAGCTGACCAGGGAACTGCAAAAGCTCTACTTCGACGTTGAGTGCGGCAGGAACAAGAAGTACCTGCATTGGTGCAGCTCAGCCTGCACCAAGATGGTCAAAACATGAGAAATCACTAGAAGGAAGCCTCCGATAGTCACGTAATGCGGTTGACTATCGGAGGCCACTTCTGCCACGAGGCTCTGCCCCAGGGCTTTGAGAATGGGATCGCGAAACGCGTCAGATATCGAACTCTCACTGATAGTGCCCACTTATAATGAGAAGGACAACATAGCACACCTCGCCGAGAGAGTAGATAAAGCACTATCTCAATACAGCTACGAGCTTATCGTTGTCGACGACAACAGCCCCGACGGCACCGCTGAAGTAGCAAAGAGCCTCTCCGCTCAGTACCCAATTAGAGTTATAGTACGCACGAATGAGCGTGGTTTAGCATCAGCAGTGGTAGCCGGATTCCGCGAAGCGAGGGGGAAGGTTCTAGGAGCAATCGATGCCGACCTACAACATCCCCCCGAGGTATTGCCTTCCCTGCTGGAGACCATCAAGGGAGGCACCGATGTCGCTATCGCGAGTCGTTACATCGAAGGCGGCGGCACCGAGGGCTGGAGCATAAATCGGCGAATCATCTCCAAGGTTGCTGCCAAGCTGACAATACTGCCGGCGGGACTGCTCCTTCCCTCGATTAAAGGCATCAAAGATCCCCTCACGGGCTTCTTCCTGTTCAAACGCCATGTCATAGAGGACGCGGTCCTCGCTCCCACCGGCTATAAAATACTGCTTGAGGTACTGGTCAAGGGAAACGCCGGCCGGGTTATAGAGGTCCCCTATATCTTCAGGGCAAGAGAACGCGGCAAGAGCAATCTAACCCTCCGCGAACAGATTAAATTCCTGATACACCTTATCCGCCTGGCATGGTTTGAAGGCAATTTGAAAAGATTCGTCAAATTCTGTATTGTGGGAGCCAGCGGCACTGTTATTAACTGGGGAGTATTAACACTCTGCACTGAATTAGGGGGCCTGCACTATCGCTGGTCAGCAGTCATAGCCTATGAGATCTCAATCCTTAATAATTTCACCTGGAATGAATTGTGGACCTTCAGGGACAGGCGAATTCCGGGCAGAAAAACTTTCTTTAAAAGGGTACTCAAATACCATACCGTTGCAGGTGCGGGGGTAGGTATCCATGTCGGCATGCTCTCACTCTTTACCGATGTCGTCGGCTTCCAGTACAATAAGCTTTCCTGGGTTATCGCCACGGCGTGCGTTGTGCTCTGGGACTTCTCATGGAGTGTCATATGGACCTGGCGTGTGAAACATAAGGCCAAGAGCACAGAAGTACAAATCTTGAAGGAGAGTGCCTAGCACATGGCTCTGGATTATTTCTTGCTGGTGTTCATAGGGGCCGTCGGGGTCTATCAGATAGCATCTATCCCCGCCGGGCTTAAGGGGCTCTGGTTCTTCGGACAGCCTATACTTCAATGCCTCTTCGGGATAGCGGTTGTCGTCAGCGCATTCGCCTGGTTCTTTACCGATGAGAACCGCAACTTCCAGCACACTGTAGAAGGAGCCCAGCAACTGGGGTTATTCCTTATATCAATCATCGCCGCATATGTATTCACTGCCATCCTGGCGTCTATAATCCAGTCGAAGGTCGACTCGTGCCCGGAAGAGCCCGTAAAAGGCAAGCAACACGAAGAAGGGATGCAAACATTGAAAACCACTACCCTCATCGGCGGCATTCTTAGCAGCCTTAGGAAAGAGAGAAAGAGCTGGGAGGAGGACAACTGATGCCGCCACTTGCGGGATGGACGCTAACCATAACAGAAGCGGTGGAGGTCGTTGAACAGAACGTACCTGCCCTGAACGATGTCATGAGCCTTCTCGTCAGCGACTTTTTCATCCCTGTGGTCATCTGCCTTATCATGCTCGGCCTCTGGGTCGGCCATCCCGACCCCGCGCGCAGAGAATATCTGCAGCGGCACATCATGAACGCCTCGGTCGCCATAGGGATATCCACCCTTGTTGTAACCATAATAAACGTCCATCATTTCTGGCCCCGGCCCTTCGACCCGGCACTCCCCGATACCATTATTCAGCAGAGCGCTTATCTCGCGTCTGATACCATTTTCTATCACACCCACGACCCCACCTTCCCCAGCAACGGAGCCACGATATCCTTCGCCGCCGCCACCGGCATCTGGCTGGGCCACCGTAAGGCAGGAATGCTTATCTATTTCCTGGCCTTCCTCTGGTGCTTCGCCCGGTTTTACGGGGGTGTTCACTTCTTCGTTGACATCATCACCGGCGCTTTTATCGGGGTGCTCACAGCCCTGCTTATCAGCAAGGTATTCATGCCCAGAACCGAGCCCTGTCCGACATGGGCTCTGAACGCGTGCAGATTTCTGTATATAGCGTGAGGATGTTTATTACCCAGCCGCTTCCCTACCTCACCGCTTGGATGCAGCACTCAAATCCCAGTACTTCCTCCGGCAATCATCATGCTTATCCTGGAGCCCGCATGCGTTGCAGGGTCCAGTGCCGCAATTGTGGGTCTCTCGCCCCTGCCTGGTGCGCTCGTATTCCTTCTTCAGAAAAGCCGGTCTAACGCCGGTATCTATATGAGACCAGGGTAATATCTCATCCAGTGAGCGCTCTCTGCAGGCGTAGAAATGGGGATCGAGCCCACATTCGCTGAACGCTTCCTGCCATTTCTCGCAGCTGAAGTGCTCGCTCCAGGCATCGAACCGGCATCCCTTGCCCCACGCACGCTGGATCACCTCAGCCAGGCGCCGGTCACCGCGTGAAAAAACCCCCTCCAGCAGGCTCATCCCAGGGTCCTGCCATGACAGCTGAACTCCTACCCTCTTCAGCCCGGCTTTAAGCACCTGCTGTTTCTCGGTAAGCTCCTCCTCCAATGCCTGAGCTACCCACTGAAACGGGGTATGAGGCTTGGGGACAAAGGTAGATGCATTAACCCTTACATTAATTCTCCCCTTACCGATACCCCTGATCCTGCGCACGAGCTGGACTATTCCCTCTATATCCTCCATGGTCTCGGTAGGCAGCCCGATCATGAAGTAGAGCTTAACGCTTCTCCAACCCCGCTCCCAGGCGGTCTCAATGGCCTTTATTATAGCTTCCTCTGAAATACCCTTGTTAATCGCTCTGCGCAGTCGCTCCGACCCCGCCTCAGGGGCGAAGGTGAAGCTCGACTTCTTGCCGTCACGAAAAGAATCAGCCAGTTCCACCGAAAAGGTATCGAGGCGCAGGCTGGGCAGCGACAGCACAAGGTTTTCCCCTTCGTATTTCCGCGACAGCGTTTCAACCAGGTTCGCGATACCCGGGTAATCGGTGGTGCTGAGGGAAAGCAGCGAGACCTCGTCATAGCCGCAGTTTCTCATTAATTCATCTACCGCCTTGACCACCTCCTCCTGTGTTCGCTCCCGTACCGGTCGGTAGATTATGCCCGCCTGGCAGAAGCGGCACCCCTGGGAGCAGCCACGCTGTATCTCCACCGCCGCCCGGTCGTGCACCACCTGAAGGTAAGGCACCACAGGCCGTGTCAGTGGATAGGGCAGTTTATCCACGATATGCCGCTCTATCACGGGCTTGGCCTCAGCAACCGTGGGTGTGATCGAAGCCACGGTACCGTCAGCGTTATATTCGACCCCATAGAAACCGGGCACATAGATGCCGGGGATTCTGGCAGCCTCTCTCAGCAGCTCCTGTTTCCTGCCCGAACCGTCCTTCCTCCACCGCCGAAACACGTCCAGTAACTCGAAGACCACCTCCTCGCCATCACCAACCACGAAGAGGTCTATGAACTCCGCCAGCGGCTCGGGTTGGAGCGCACAGCTCCCGCCGGCGATGACCAGCGGCAGCGCATCGCCCCGCTCAGCAGCCAGAGCTGGAAGTCCCGCCAGGTTGAGGAGATTCAACACGTTGCTGTAGGTAAGCTCATAGCCCAGTGAAATGCCGAGGATATCGAAGTCCCTGACCGGACGTTTCGATTCCAAGCTGAACAGAGGGATGCCCTCATGGCGCATGACAGCCTCCATATCCACCCAGGGCGCGAAAACACGCTCCGCCAGCACATCCTTCTGCTGGTTCAGCAGGTCGTAGATAATGGCCAGACCCAAGTTGGACATACCTATCTCGTAGGTATCGGGATAGGAGATAACGACCTTTATCTCTGTCGCCTCCCAGTCCTTGACCACGCTGTTCCACTCCCCCCCCATGTAACGGGCGGGCCTCGTTACTGTGGGGAGTATGCTGTCGATGTCCACCATCTTTTTTCTCACGAAGCAGTCATCATTATAGCTTCGCCCTTCTGCCAGCGCAAATTGAAGAGGGGTGGTCTTGACTTACCCCCCACGAGGGCTTAGTCTAAACTCGTAATGAGCTATCAAGATATGGGCCAGCCCCTTGAGCAGGAAGGCAACCCGCCTGCCGTAGCTGACAGTCAGCCTGCCGCGTCAAGGGTGGGTTTCTGGAGCACGAAGCAGCTCAAATATATCGTGCTGCTGCTCGTAGGCGCTCTGGCGATTATACTGGTGGGTGTACTCGTGCAGAAACCGAGCAATCCCCTGGAGTACGCCCGCACCATAGGGTACGGCGGTGTATTCCTCATGGGCGTCATCGGCAGTGCCGCGCCTATATGGCCCCTGCCCGGCTCATGGGCAGCCGGCCTCGCAGCAGCCTTCGGTTTGAATCCCTTCCTGGTAGGCCTGGCGGCAGGGCTGGGCGAGCCCATAGGCGAGCTTTCCGGCTACACTGCGGGCTACGGGGGACAGATAGCAATCAACAGATGGAAGAGATACGCCCAGATAGAAAACTGGATGAGGCGGCATGGTGGCCTCACCATATTCATCGTCTCGGCGATACCCAACTTCTTCATCAAGCTGGCAACCATCGCCGCCGGCGCTCTCCGCTATCCTCTCTGGAAATTCTTTATCTTCTGCTGGGCGGGCAAGACCATCAAGTCGCTCGGATTCGCCTTCGTCGGCCTGCTAGCCTCCGAATGGCTCATAGGCATGTTCGAGGGCACCCTCTAGCCCCTTTTCTAACAGGGGACTAAGTGTGATTAATACCGCGATTCATAATAAATCATACGGAGTACGATGATGGAAACAGTCCTGATTTCGCTGGTCATTATTCTGCTGATATTGCTTATCTTTGTCATAGCCCTGCTGCTCAGGCCGAGGAGAATCGAGGTTCCGGATATAGAGAACCTGGAGGCGAAGCTGCGATTCGCCCTCGCCTCCGCTGACTCGGTCAAGGAAGTGCGTGAGATACTGGCAGGCATGCCCCAAGATGTCGTGAGGTCAATAACCGCCAGCCTGGGCAAGCGCACCGGCAAGCTTAACGAGCTCATCGCCACCCTCGAGATGACCCAGTACGACAGGCTCTTCTATCTCGGCGAGCCCATCGACTTCGTGGGCATCAGGTACGAAGAGGGCGTCGACTTCATCGAGGTCAAGACCGGCAGGTTCCGCCTCACCGAGGACGAGCAGCGGCTACGCGAGCTTATCGAGAACCGCCAGGTGAACTACGTCCCGCTCATCATCGAGCGCGTCGCCATCGCCGAAGAGATCGATATAGAGGAATAAAGGTGAATACTACCTCAGTACATTGCAAATAAATACTATGTCATCATTCACAATCCACTCCGATTTCGGGCTCACCGGCGACCAGCCCCAGGCAGTGGAGAAGCTGGTCGCGGGGCTGCAGCAGGGGTATAAGAAGCAGACGCTTCTGGGCGTGACCGGCAGCGGTAAGACCTTCACCATGGCCAACGTCATCGAGCAGGAGCAGCGCCCCACCCTGGTCCTCGCTCACAACAAGACCCTCGCGGCACAGCTCTGCTCAGAGTTCAGGGACTTCTTCCCCCATAACGCCGTGGAGTACTTCGTCAGCTACTACGACTACTACCAGCCCGAGGCTTATATTCCACGCACCGACACCTATATCGAAAAGGAGATAGACATCAACGACGAGATAGACAAGCTGCGCCACGCCGCCACCCGCGCACTCTTCATGAGACGCGATGTAATCATCGTAGCGTCGGTTTCCTGTATATACGGCCTCGGAGCCCCGGACGAGTACTACAGCTTCGTGGTGAGCCTCTCAAGGGGGGAGAAACGAAACCGTGACCGACTCCTCCGTCAACTGGTGGACATGCAGTACGAGCGCAACGATATTGACTTCACGCGGGGACGGTTCCGCATCCGGGGCGACACACTGGAGATACAGCCCGCTTACGAGGAGCTGGCGGTTCGAATACAGTTCTGGGGCGACGAGATCGAACGCATCGTGGAGATAGACCCGCTGACCGGCGAGCTGCTTGCCGAGCGGGAGCAGATAGACATCTACCCCGCCAAGCACTTCGTCACCTCCTCCGACAAGCTGATGGCCGCTATCGAGGATATAAAGGCCGAGCTCGAGGAGAGGGTCGCCGAGCTCAAGGGCATGGGCAAGCTGCTCGAAGCGCAGAGGCTGGAGGCTCGCACCAACTACGATATCGAGATGCTGCACGAGGTCGGCTACTGCACCGGCGTGGAGAACTACTCCCGCCACCTTGCACGGCGCACTGCGGGAAGCCGTCCCTGGACGCTCCTAGACTACTTCCCCGACGACTTCCTCATGTTCATCGACGAGTCCCACATGAGCATCCCCCAGATCAGGGGAATGTACCACGGCGACCGCTCCCGCAAGGAGACTCTGGTTGAGTACGGCTTCCGCCTCCCCTCGGCGCTGGACAACCGCCCCCTCAACTTCGATGAGTTCGACCAGCACATAAGCCAGGTTGTCTACGTCTCGGCGACACCGGGCCCCTATGAATATAAGCACAGCGCCCAGGTGGTGGAGCAGGTGGTGCGCCCTACAGGGCTCCTGGACCCCACCATCGAGGTCAAGCCCACCAAGGGGCAGATAGACGACCTCCTCGACCAGATAAAGACGCGCACCGACCGCGGCGAGCGCTGCCTGGTCACCACCCTGACCAAGAGAATGGCGGAGCAACTCGCCGACTACCTCAGGGAGATGGGTATCAAGACCCACTACCTGCACTCGGAGATAGAAACGCTGGAGCGGGTGGAGATACTGCGCGACCTCCGCCTCGGCGTCTACGACGTCGTTGTGGGTATCAACCTTCTCCGCGAGGGGCTGGACCTTCCCGAGGTGAGCCTGGTCGCCATCCTCGACGCCGACAAGGAGGGCTACCTGAGGTCGGAGGGGGCGCTCATCCAGACCATGGGCCGCGCCGCCCGCCATATCTATGGCCATGTTATAATGTACGCCGACACGGTTACCGATTCCATGCGGCGCGCCATCGACGAGACCAGCCGCAGGCGCAGTATCCAGGTATCCTATAACCGGGAGCACAACATCACCCCCCAGGGCATCAAGAAGGCTATCAAGGGCATAACCGACCAGCTCAAGGCCGTAGCCGAGACCCGTGCTCCCTACGCCGTTGACACCGCCATCCCCAGGGACGAGATCGCACGCCTGATCAAGAGCCTGGAGTCACAGATGAAGACGGCAGCCAAGAACCTCGAGTTCGAGAAGGCTGCCCTCATCAGGGATCAGATTGTAGACCTGCGCAAGGAGCTTGTATAGCATGGAGGACGAAGAGACCAGGCAGGAACGCCGCGAGAAGAAGCTCAAGAAGAAGCATGAGCGTTTGCCCCAGCACGGGCGCGGCCTGGCACAGGTTTATAAGGACGCCATCCTCAAGCGGCTCAGGAGAGGGCGTAAAAAGGAAGCTGGTTGAAGAGAACGGGAATTTTCTTCCTCTACCTCATCGGGGAGAGGCTCAACGATTTCCCCGAGGAACTCGAGGGCATACTGAACAGGGACAACGTATATTTCTACGAAGCCTTCTACGAGTTGAAACCGACCCCCGAGGAACTGCTGCTCCAGGTGCATTCACCACGTATGATCGAGGGGGTGAAACAGACGCCCTACTACGAGACGGCGCTGTACTCGACGGGAGGCACGGTGCAGGCAGGGGAGAGTATCTGGCGGGGAGAGATAGACAACGCCTTCGTCTTCACCGGAACCGGCGATCA
>SMTZ1_10003799_pt1 | contig 37042 bp, 26 predicted proteins | sample DeeMarSWOR136_30_FD_25667 | JGI IMG/M metagenome (IMG submission 25667)
CGATTTCCTTCAGGATTCCATGAACCCGCAGATTTGAGAAACTGGATGCTTTCAAAATGTGGATCCACGGCTGTTTTGACAAGCTTGCGCAGAATCTCTCCAGTTCGTGCATCGGCCAAGTACATGTCTATGGAAAAAAGATCCCGGCTGGAGAGAAAAACAACCTTGCTTCCGTCAGGGCTGAGGACTGGAGACACATTGTATCTAGCTTTTTCAGTTCCCCTGAAGAGGGCTCGGCTGCCCTCTTCGTTCAATCGAGTCACCTGAGCTATAGGATCATATGTTTTTGTCATCGATTCGTGCCATTCTTTTGTCAGGGTCTTAAAATCCACATTTAAAACTCTCTTCAAGACCGGCTCTAGCTCGCCAGTTCTGCTCACCTGCCCAGTAATGTAAGCCCAGAGCGAATGACCGTATCTATAAGGAAAATATTTGTAGGGGTTCTCGAGCTTCTTTACTGTGGGGAGCTTTTTCCTCTGCGTCACATCGCGCATCCACATGGATGTTTCTGGATCGACGGCACCGATGGATAAATACTCTGCCAATCCTTCAATAAACCACAAGGGAAGCCGTTGGATTCCAGGACTGGGTCCAGCATAACTGGTCTTCCCCTGAGAGGTATAATCATACTGGAACGCGTGGACAAGCTCGTGTCCGATCACGTGATCGGTCGCTTCAAGAGAGCCGCCCACAGGCAGTATGATCCGGCGCTTGAACGACTCTGTCACGCCGCCGGTTCCCTCTCCTATTGTTCCTGATAGCGTGGTTGTCTGCTGAAAGTCAGAGGAACTTGCATACAGAATCAAAGGTTGACGCCCCTTGAGTTTATGGTTGAGAATTCGGGAAAGACGTGCATACCAGCGTTCAGCCATTCGAGCCGCCTGTTGGGCTGCCTGCTCCATTTCAGGGTAGAAATAAACATCGAAGTGCTGTGTTTTCAGGATCTTGAAATCAAAAGTGTCGTACTGCACCTTGTTCTGTCCAAAATACTGTGCGTGAACAAATGAAGCTGTCGAAGCCATCCCTATCAGGAAAAGGATTAATATTGATAAAGATCTTGAAAAAAATCGCGTAGACATCGGATTCCTCCTGAAATTTGTTGAATTCCGCATCTTTTAATTCCTATCATTCCTACAGATATTATAACATTTATTTGATGCAAAAGGTTGCAGAATTACAGAATTTTTAAAAATTTTTTTTGACATGGTGACTTTATGAAAGACCACTGCCTTTCTTCACTCCATTAGTTAGACACTCTATCATAATAATTTATTCCGACCTGATATTCAATAATACCTTCCAAACTTTCAATGGAAAGCAAAAAACATGCCAAAAATTCTCTATGATCACCTGAGAAAACCTCAGTTCTGTTTGTTATGTAAAAAGGTCAGATGTCCTCTTGTGTATAATTTCATTGGCAAAAATCATGGATTGGTGTAAAATTTGCGACAAACCATGAATGAGGACAGCACCATATTTAATCAGAAATTGTATGCATGAATGATGTAAAAGGAGGCACGAGCTGATGGATGTTTTTGCCACAAACTTCCGCACTATCGATTGGATAATCGTCTGCACTTATATTTGTATCCCTGTCGTGATTGGGATAATTGTCAAGAAATACATACGACAATTGAGTGACTTTATAGTGGCTGGGCGCTCTCTGAAGCTCTTCATCGCTATTGCTACATTAACTGGAACCGAACTGGGCTTAGTGACAGTCATGTATAATGCTGAACTCGGGTTCAAACACGGGCTCTCTGCTTTCCATGTAGGGATTATCGAGACCTTTTGTATTTTGGCGATTGAAAAACGGTTCGGAAGAAACGTGCGTATCGTAGGCGGAATTATTCTGGCACTGGGAGGAATCTTGAACATGGGTCTGTTTCTCCAGGCAGGTGCCCGTTTCATGATGGGTGTCACGGGCTACAGCAATCCTGCAGGACTGAAACTTTTCATGTCCGTGATGTTGATCATGGTGCTGATCTATACGGTTATGGGAGGGATGGTTTCCGTTGTGCTGAATGATTTCATGCAATTTGTGGTCCTCTCGATCGGTATGCTCATAGGCTCCGCGTTCGCTATATCAAAAATTGGATGGGGGAATCTCTTTACTGCCCCGAGCACAGTTGACAGCGCTTCCTGGTTCAATCCGGTCAGTGAAGGATCGGGATTCGGGTCGCTCTATGTCATCTTTATGGTGGTCCTAACTTTCTCTGCGGGTGCCCTTTGGCAATCAGGGACACTCCGCGCTCTGTCTGCAAAAACACCCAAGATCGCCAAACAACTCTATGCTTGGAGCTCTGTCTCCTATTTGGCACGTCGTGTCATTCCCATGCTCTGGGGCATCTGTGCTTTTATCTTTGTATCTCAAACACCGAAGTTCCTGGCAGCCTTCCAGGGACCTGATGCCCTGAACAGCCAGTTCGGTATGCCTCTTTTCATAGCCAAGGTACTGCCAAGTGGCTTTCTGGGATTGATCGCCGCAGGGATGTTTGCAGCCTTCATGTCAACCCACGACAGCTATCTGCTGAGTTGGAGTTCGGTGATCACTCAAGATATCGTTGCCCCCTTGAAGGGAGAGAGGTTATCGGATAAAAGTCGCCTGCTCGTCACAAGGATCTGCATCGTCAGCATTGGCCTTTTCCTGCTCATCTGGGGACTCTGGTTCGAAGCCCCGGTCTCTCTCTGGAATTATATGGCAGTGACTGGCACCATTTACCTAGCAGGAGCCTTCACTGTTGTAACCGCAGGATTGTACTGGAAGAAAGCGAGTAAGACCGGAGCTAAAATTGCCCTCTATGCCGGGCTGTTAGCCATCCTCGGAATCGGGCCCTGGACTACTGGGGAAAACGTTCCATTCTACCTTACGGATAAGTTCATCGGAGTCATGACCTTTGTCATCGCTTTCCTGGGAATGATACTTGGATCGTTCCTGTTTCCTGACCGAAGAAAAACAGAGGAGGGGAAAAATTGAACTGGGAACTGCTCTGGAAGACTGTCTTGATTTTCACACTTTTTGGATATGGAGTTTTGGTCATCATTGTCATATTTGGTGGAGCAAAAAATATCGTGGATATGCTGAAAGACCTCACAAAACCCGCTGATCAAGACTGAAAATAATTCCTCTCTGCATCGGTATTGATAGGCTCTTTCACCTTCATAACCTATTGAATTAAGTAATCGCGTATACTGTCCCCAAATTATTGTTCGGTCTTCTGAATCCAGATAAAATCTATCCCGATCTCTGGATTTTCGGCCTCGCTGGATGCCCCTTCAAATCGCAGTATCATCGTGTGTACTCCGGGCTCTAACTCAATGGATGGGAAAGTGAAATTGCGCAGGAGATTTCGATAGGGCACATGCAAATCAAGAGTCTCTTGGTCGTCGTTCAAGGGCATGAAACGGTCATCCAGGGCATAGGAGATCCTGCCTGAATTCGGGATCAGAGCCGCCGCAAAATGGACAAGGTACTCTCCCTTCTCCCTTATTCGAAAAGAAAATGCCTTACTCTCTCCCACACTTCTGGGGCGCCAGACGAGGAGCCGGCCCTCCGACCATAACCTCCCCTCAATCCTGCGGCTATGGATGCGATCCCGGATAATCTGTTCGGCTTCATAAAAGACAGAATCGCGGGCTCCCATCCTCGCAGCAGGTGTCCATCTTTCCGGGAGCTCGAGAGGACGCAGATCCTCCGGCATGATCGCTACATGGTCATCACTCATCCCTGGTCGAGCATAATGGTACCCCATTCGTGCATAGCTCAGGCCGGGTGTTCGTTCATGACTGTAAAGCTCCATATAAAACTGGATTCTGCTCCTGAAAGGAAGCGGATCCAGGATATGCCATCGAAAATTGGTGACGAAGCCTCGGTTTCCTGGTCCATCATTGCGCGGCTGCCCACAATAAGGAAAATAGAATATATCAGGTGATGACCAAGAATAATTATAGTAGTCTTCAGAACCAGTCCCAAAGGTAGAAGGAACGGGATCATCATCTATGAAGACTTTCTCATCTCCCTCACCCCACCAACTGCCATAAGGTGTGGGAACATCGCTGGGATTCAAAAGATAAGAAGCCGTTCCCACATAAACTCCCTTGCCATGTGCTATGATAAATGGCAGGTCTTGCACCTCTTTGTTGGATGCTATGAGGTTATGGTCAGCCCTCCACAGAGCGCGGAAATGCATCGACCGTTCATCATCCCAGGAATAATCCATCAGAAGGGCAGAACCAGTGACCTCAATGTTTTGTTCTCCCTGGTTTTCCACCATGATCTTCCCATTCCATTTAAAAGGCATCACAAAACGGCAAAGCATCCATCCATCGGGCCGGACGGTAAACGGGAGGGACTGATAGGGATTGATTCCTGGAGCCGCCCCAAAAAAATCCCCGACTGGAGATTGGACCTGGCCCCAGGGATAATCATCACATATGATGTGTAAAACAGTCTGCCTCAACGCCCGGTCCATATCTGCGGCAGCAATTTGAATTTCGAGTCTCTCGATGGCCTTGGGTCCTTCGAACGAAAAAAGTTCCTTCTTTTCGGATGGAGCGAGTTCGGCTGAGAAGTCAGACGGATTGTCTTTTGAGCGAGGCTCCAGGTTTTTATCTGGGTCAGACAAGGAAGAAAGGACATTATTAATTGTTTCTCTGTAATCGTTTAAATCGGCCGGCGAGAAAGACTGAATGTGAGTTCCAGTCTCATATATTCTCACCCCTACCTGATAGAAGTGAATTTCTTTCACATTCCCTATCCATACCAGACGCATGCCCTTGGCAAAGGGAACTTTTGAAAAAAGTCTTGAGCAGGGCCCTCGTACAACGGTCTCATCTCGCCATCGATGAAAAACTTAATCTGTCCCGTAATAGCGGCCGTCCACAGACGGACGACTGCCCCGGGACCCTGGACATCGGCAATCAAATATTCTCCGATACCGTCTTCGCCTGACTCTTGGAGGACTCCCTCAAAGTTAGGAATGGGTTCTCCACCGAATCCATCCGAATTGGCGAACCAATCAGGCCCACCAGGAAGGTTGCTTCGGCGGTCAAAAGAGGAATACTGGACAGTCTTATAAGTTGGCTCAGGATAGTAAGTCAGGGTTACCATGTCGATCATTTCTTGGAAAAGCGTCTCGGTTGTTATTTTCCCCTTATCGGGCTCAACTAGGGCACAAGAAAACAAAACGAGGGATAGAAGAACAACAAAAGCCAGATATCTCATTTTTTCCATATCTTACCTCCAAAAAATGATCGTTTGCTCTCCACCATTTCTTCACCGATTCAAATCCTGCCCCAATTCAAAAAGCTCTGCAATGGAGCGAAATCATGTATCTCGGACTATATTTTAATATAAATATGGTGACGGTAAAATGGGATCAAAAGAACAATCCAGATGAAGGTAAAGAGCAGAGCAAACAGCAAAGATCCATTGAGGTTTCCAGCCAGAGGGACCAAAAGGTGTTCAAAGATATAAGCCTTCAGAGTCATGGCCCCCTGGCCGGTAGAAACCGTGATCAAGTCCAGAATTTTTGCCATGATGGTCGAGGCAACGTAGGCAAAAATGGCATTGATCCCCAAGACAAGGAAGGGAAAAGCCCATTTTTTAAGCCTGAGGACATCCAACAGCACAAAACATATCCCCAGAAGAAGAAGGGCTGCACCTGAAGTAAAAAGAACAAAGGTGCTGGTCCAGAGCTGCTTGTTTATCGGGAAATAGGGATGGAGAAGCAGGCCTGAGCCCGTCAATACCACTCCTGCACAAAGGAGGCCCACAGCTTTCAGGAGGGAATTTTTAGACGAGCGCAGCCAGTCTCCGGTCAAGGTTCCGATTAAGGCGGTAGCTATAGCCGGGAAGGTGCTCAGTATGCCTTCAGGATCAAAATTGGGCCTATAGAGATGTCCAGCGAGAAGCTTGGAATCGATGTAGCCGCAGAGATTTCCTTCGTAACTCAACACTCCGGGTCCATACCCAGGAACGGGCACGAATTTCAGCGCCAAATAGTAGGCGGCCAGAAGAAAAAAAGCAAGAACAGCTCTGCCTTTGGCATCCACCTTGGTGAAAATCAGAGCAGATACGAGATAGCAGACTGCGATGCGTTGGAGCACACCCGGAATTCGCAGATTTTCGAACTCGAAGCGAAAGAGCAGGCGCAGCAGAATCCCGAGAGCAAAAAGAATCAGGCTTCTGACGAAGATTTTCGAATACAGAGAGGATAGGCGGTCTCCCCTGGCTTTTCTCTTTGTTAGAGCCAGCGAAACTGAAACCCCAACGATGAACAGAAAAAAAGGAAAGACCAGGTCGGTAGGGGTCCAGCCGTGCCATCCCGCATGACGAAGAGGGGCATAGACATTTTGCCAGCTCCCTGGATTGTTCACCAGGATCATTCCTGCAATGGTGAGGCCCCGAAACGCATCGAGCGAGTCGAGCCTTCCCAGTTTTTTGTCCGACATAGCAGTGATTTCTCTTAAATCATATGAAAATTTTATCCGATGTCAATTCTCACTTTTTGTATGCAAACATCTCTATTTCCGTGATAGTAAAAGGCCCTCTTACAGCTTTTGGAAATGGTTTTGCTCCTGTGAAGATTTTTAACGCCATTCCTTTACCGCCCTTCTCGGCGGCGATGAACTGCGCACGATAACACCCATCTTTCTCCTAAATCCTCTGTTCCCGTGCCTGCCCACATCTCGTATCCATTGGAAAAGTCATGCTCAATACAGCATCGCCGTCTGACTGAGTCAGATACCTTCGAAGAACAGTAGGAATGCCTAAATCTTCAATAGTCGCTTCAACCATCTTCAAAAGCCATGTTTATCATGGAAATAGAGATGCATTCTTTTTGTATTTAGATCCATTCTGAAGTAATATGATCATAACCGAAAAATGAACGGTATCATCATCATATTAGGGTCGCCAAACGATGAGCGTGGGAATTTATCCGATATCGGCATCAGCCGGCTTGACCGAGGATTGCAGGAGTACCGGAAGCGCAAAGGATATAAAATATTGTGCACAGGAGGCTTTGGAGAACATTTCAATACGACTGAAAGACCCCATGCTGAGTACGGAGTAAATTACCTGCTGCAGAGCGGATTGGCAGAAATCGATGTTCTGGAAATTGCGGAAAGCCGGAATACAGCCGAGGATGCCTTGCTCGCTATGCCGATTGTCGAAAAACACGAGGTTAAATCCTTGATCATCGTGTCCTCAGATTTTCACATGAAGCGGGTGAAATATATCTTCAAAAGAGTCTTTAGAGGGTTCAATTTGAAATTTTACGGAGCCCAAACGAATTTCACCGACCAGCAGTATAGGGCTCTCAAAAATCACGAAGAAAGAGAATTGAAAAAAATAAAAAAATCCGGCATACCAAGTTTATAAACGCCGACAATCCCGTCACTTCCCTTATTCGTCCTGACACTTGTTGAGTAATTGATCCACCCTAACGAATACATATCCTCTGAGTTTCAGAGTATCGATCAGTTCCTCCAACCGATGATAGAATTTGTCCTTCCGGTCTGGATGGGTTCCGATATGCAGCAACAACAGAAATCCCTTCAACCCCTCTGGACTGGATCTTTCGAAGTTCACGATACTTTTAAATATTGAATCCGAAGATCTAAAATCGGACATGGAAGGCGTTGTGTAGTCCGCATTCGAATAGGTACCCGGAGTGAAATTGATCAGAGTCACGCCGAGCTCCTTGGCCCAAGCCACGATTTGTCTGTTGTACCACTCATAAGGAGGGATGAAATAGGCCGCCTTTTCCTTCCTGATTCCGAAATCCTCCATGATCTTGTAGTTGTCAAGGAGATCGGTAACAAACTGAAGTTTGGTCACGAGGAGATTGTCCCTGTTCTCCCAGGAACAATACAGCAGATGTTTATCCGAATGAGGACCTAAATAATGTCCTGCACCGACCAACTGAGAGATGAGTCGAGAATGAGAAGGATTCCGGTAGAATTCTCCGGTGAAAAAAAAGTTGGCCTTAACATTCTTATCCTTCAGCACTCTCTGGATGAGATCTCCTCCATCCGAAAAATCTCCCCCAGTGAAAATCAAGGCCATCTTTTTCTGGGACGTCGGACCACGGATGATTCCTCCCTGGTCATAAAGACACGTTTCAGAATCAGATCTAGAGAGACCGCTTATAACTCCCCGCTCAGAAGTTGCTGAAATGCATAAAATACATAACAAAAGCGCAGAAAAAAGCCTTTGTTCTCTCAAGCGCGACAGCCATCCGTGTAACCTGGCTGCATCCAAGGTAAACTCTGGCTGGCAAACAAAGGTGACAGATTCCCCTTTATTTTCTCCATCTCTTCCGGACTCATAGGACTGAAATTCATCAGCAATTTCCTGTTTTTCTTCACCACTTCAAGACCATCCATGCCGATAACAGCAACATGCGCTTTTTCTAGACTGAGTGCGTAGCGAATCAGGTCTTCTGGAGACAAACTCTCGACTGTCTCTCTGGGGCGGACAGCCTTCATCACCATGATCCCCATATTCTTCTTTGCGGCTTCCGGGATCGCGTGATTCTCCATGTCTCCCTTGCGTTCCTCGTAGTGGTTCAAAGCGATCAGCATGGTGTCGAAATCATGACGATTGACCATTGCTGCCATGGCTTCAGCATCGCTGTGGCCGGAAAAGCTAATGAATCTTGTGACTTTCTCGTCCTTCATTTTCTGGACAGCCTGGAGCACTCCACCCTTGGCACCTATTTTATCCACATCCTCCAGGGATTGGATGCTGTGTATGCGTAATATCTCCAGATGATCGGTCTTGAGCCGTTCCAGGCTCTCCTCTATATGCCGCATGGCACCGTCATAGGTGCGGTCTCCGACTTTAGTAGCCAGAAAGACTTCCTTCCGTCTGTGCTTCAGTACAAGCCCCAGCCGCTCTTCACTGATCACATCATTAAAAACATAATCATGGGCGGTATCCCAATAATAGAATCCATTATCCAGAGCGAGGTTGAGCAACTCCGCACTTTTTTCTGGATCCTTGACGTTGCAGAAGCGGCTTCCGCAGCCTATGGCCATTCTTGGAACTGTGGCTCCAGTTTTGCCGTAAATAATCGTGGGCAGGCCTTTGGCATCATAATCCTTCTCCGGCTTTGCTGGTATTTTCCCCTTGAATGTTAGGGTTCCCAGGGCAGCCGCTGTGGTAAAACACGTCTTGAGAAAATCACGCCTCTGAATGGGTTTGTCTTTCACAGGAATCTCCTTATTGTTATTCATGTATTTTACCCCATAATTCGATGTCATCAAAACTTCCGGTATCATCGAAAGACCCCACTCCCACCAGTCCATGCCCGAATGTCCGATCCGTTGCGGTTAAAATCGGAGTCTTCATCTCGTCAAGATAGGCCTTGATCTCCCCGGTCTCTGCATTATAGGACACCTTGAAGTCATGGAATCCCATATCCGTCAATCGAGCATACGATCCTCCTGACGGTTCGTGATTGATCTTTATACGATCTTTCCCATTGACCAATCCTATAATGTTGTGGTTCTCATCGCTCGATGCAGAGAAATGTACATAATAAAAATGGGTGGGATCCTTGTAATGGAAGACGATGACCATGTCTCGATGGGGATTATCCAGGGGCGACTTGCATCTCAATCGACCGGTGAAAATAAAATTGGAAACATCAAAATCCTTCAAGAGCGCCCAGGAAGTAGGTGCCCTTAATTCTCCCTGAGTCCCCGGTGCAGTTAATTGATAGCACTGTGTTCCCCATTCCTCCTCTACCTGCCAGTTCCCCGGGATATTCGGCCCCCATTCTTGGGCTTCGCCATCCTCGAAATCATCGCTAAACAGCGGACTTCTAGCTGTCTCGACCAGGCGTAGAATTCCCGGCAGAATCATGATGACCAGTTCATATTCCGGTTTTTGGGGAGTATGTAAGAAAGGCAACACTCCTTCTACCCAAGACATCGGCGCTTCCTGATGTTTTTCAATCATATCCACAGCCTGAAGCCCTGCCTCAGCCATAGCAGCCACCTCTTCAGAGAGAGGGAATATTTCTTGCAGAAGCATAGAATCTTGAAGAATGGGTTTCAATTCCATATGATTGTTACGCCATCTAGTCAACCATTCCTTTATCGTCTCTTTGTTGGCGTCATAATCCGGAGCATCAGCCAGAAATTCATCCACCATATCCCGGAATTTCCTTGCCACATGACTCTCCGGACGTGCCGCATCCACCAAACGATTCAACGGAGTCATCTGTGTATACTCATGTGTGCCGGGACGTGTATAGTATCTAACCGGCTCCACAATATCGGCAAGAATCTTGAGCGGTTCGATGGATTTATCTTCCGTCATGCGCTGCAGCATCAGGGGATAGTTCGAATTATGGGTCAAGCCAACCCAATCCAGATTGAGATCCACCGTATTGAGTCTTCGATACATATCTGCAACATCACTCACACTTTGGGGAGACCAAAATCTCTCGGCAATAGCGGCTGCCCTCGGCCAAATCCTGGAATCGATAGTCTCGGGTGTCACAAATTCGCCCCACATGCAGGCTTCTCCTCCCAAGATCCGGGTTTTTTCCTCTGCGCTCAGTTCAGCCGCATCGCCGCTCAAAGGCTCCACCTGATAATGCTGCGCGGCCGATAATATGTGGTCTAAATAATACCCGTTGGAAAGAATTCCCATATAGCCATCACGCGCCGCTTGAGCCAGAGATTTCGGTCCCCTCCAACTATGGACAACCACATCCTTGGGTAGATCGGGATGAAAAATCTCGTCCCAACCGATCATCTTTTTTCCATACTTCTGGATAATGGTCAGAATTCTCTTGTTAAAATATACCTGAAGGTCATGATTGTCTTTCATGCCCTTCTCTTTTTTAAAGGCAACGATATCAGGATTGCTGTTCCAGTGCACACCGTTCACTTCGTCCCCCCCGATGTGGAAGTATTCATCGGGAAAGAGCTGGGTCATCTCACCGATGAATGTATCCAGGAAGGCATAGGTTTCCTCTCGAGTCGGGTCCATGCAGGGATCGTGCACTCCCCAATGACGCTCGATAGTGTAGGGACCTGGATCGCTTGCCAGCTCTGGATAGCCCACCAACCAGGATGTGGTGTGCCCGGGAATGTCAAATTCAGGAACGATCCGAATTCCCCGGTCCCTGGCATATTCTACGATTTCCCGGATCTGATCTTGGGTGAAATAATTTCCATCCGATCCCATTTCATGAAGCTGGGGAAAATTCTTGCATTCAACCCGGAAACCCTGGTCTTCGGAAAGATGCCAGTGAAGGACATTCAACTTAACAGCAGCCATCCCGTCAAGATTGCGCTTGATGACTTCCATGGGTATCCAGTGGCGGCATACATCGATCAGCAAGCCTCTCCAGGGAAAACGGGGTTCATCCTGGATCTGAACAGCGGGCATATAAAATCCTTCTGTATCCAAACCGACGAGCTGCAGCAGCGTTTGGAATCCGCGCAAAACTCCGACTGTAGTGGGAGCTTTCAGGGCGACACGCGAAGTGCTCACATTGAGTGTATAGGATTCATCTTCCCTCACGGATTGCACATTTTCGCCAGGACCTTGACAGTGGATCTCGAAGGGAATCTTTTGAGCCTCTGCTTCTTTTCCTGAAGTGAGGGGAATGCCAGTTTGACCGCTCAGGCGCTGGTTGAACCGATCTACGGCTCTCGACAACCGGGATTCTTGATGTCCCTTTAGAGACACAAGAAAACCTGAATCTATCCTCAACTTTCCAGCCTTAAGAGAGACCTTTTTCGGCCAGGGCATCAAATTGAGCGTGGAATACTCCTCGAAAGAATTGGGGGTGGTCTGACAATAGGGCAATAAAAACATCGAAAAAAATACAAGAAATAAAGAAAGACGTAACCTCTTGCTTTGGATCATTGCGACATCCTTTCTACTTTTTTCACAAAACGTACTTCTAAGGAAAACAAAAGTCAAGAAAAACCATTTGTATGGAATGGTCTTGTTTAGAAGATGTTTAGGCTTCTGTTCTATCTCCCAGCTGATAATGACATGTCCCGGTCAAATTCAATATTTCCAGGTTCATACCGAAGCGGGAGAGATATTTCTGGTATAGGGTGAGAGCCTGCTGGAAATCTCCCAGGGAATGGACTGCTTTCCCAAGAAAATACAACACGCCTTCACTTTCGTTTGGGCCATCCAAGAAGGGGAGTAAAATATCCCTCACCCGCTGATAATTCTGGTCAAAAAAAAGCACTTGGGCGTAGCCTAGGGCATAATTCAATTGTTCGGGATTTTTATGGTAAGTTTTCTCCAGAAGGACCTTCGCTTTCTGAAGATCTCCGGTGTTGAAATACTGAATGCCCATATTGTAATCGTATTCTTCTATCCGCGAGAATGGCATAATTTTCGAGATGATCAAAGGCCGGGGAACATCCGGCACAAAGGTTATCTCGAAATTTTCGGCTTCATAAAGAAACTCCTTCCCTTTTCTATCCAGAACAGAGACTCTGATGCTGTAATAACCAGGGGGAAATTCTTCCAGCGTGAACTTTTCGATAAAATCCGCATCGGATGGATACTCAGTGATTTTTTTAGTCTGTGAAAACAAGTCCTGGTCTTCTTTATAAAATCTGAACCGGAGTTCTCCTTCCGATCTCATTCCTTCACTCAGCCCGTACAGCTGAAAGAACACAAACAAAGGATCCTTTTGGGTGAAGGTCTTTTGGGATTGACATATTATCTGGGTGTCTCCTATCTTGAAAGGCACTATGTCTTTGGATTCCTGAGCGCTTTTTTCCACACGAAATCCCAATATCAAAGAACTCATCTGCGGGATCGATCGATTTTGCGGCACCGTAAGGTCACTTGCAAATGAGGTAAACTCCTTGGAGACCGTGTTTTTCAATAGAAGATCAAATGTATACTGACCTGGTATAAGCGGAAACACGTCTTGGATAGCAAAGGTCTTTCTTTTGAGATCCTCAAGCTGTTCCTGGCTAAAATCCATGGGGATCAGTTTGGTGTACTGGAATACCGTATTTCCCTGAGCATCGGTCACTCTTCCATCAAGCTCAAAATTGACACCGTATTTATCCTCAAACCGATCGACTGAAAGCTTTTCTGGCTCCACCGAATAATGGACCAGAAAGAATCCAGCATCATGTTTGACGACCTCGACCATAGCCACGTTATCTATATAATTCGCTGTATATTCCACTTCCACGAAGTCTTTGTATTTTAGGATCGCTTCAGCATATTTGTCCTCGACTCTCTTCTGAGGGGAAGAAAATACAGCATTGAAGAGTTGGCTGGATGCGAGAGATACAACTCCTGGCACTGACCTATCGCCAGGGACGAGCGAGAGTGTGTGTTTGGCCAGGTTAGGTTCCAGCTTGTTTAAACGCTGATAGGCATCCAGCACATCCTTAGCATCTCCCAGATAGTCTGCGATCAAGCTCTGCGGTCCGTGGTCTGAGGGGGAATAAAACACGTACTCACCTGTGCCGTATTTTTTAAAAAACACAATATTGAACACTGGGGGCAGACCGTACTCTGGATCTCCTAGATATGCCCATATCTGTGTGGGATAGACATTCATTACGTTTTCAAAATATTCGATATTGTTCGGAGGGCCCAACACGATATAAACCCTGCCCATATCTGTTATCCATCCTGGCCTGGGGGTTCCTCTCCCGAAGTGTTGGTTGGCATAGCTCAGCCGGCCGTAATGTTCTTCTTTGAACTCGTTACGGGGTGTTCCCGGCGAGGGATCTCTCTGCTTCCAGAAAGCTTCGATGAAGATCTCTCTCTCCCGGTCTGTCTCCAGCTTTTGGAAAACATCTTTTTCTCTGGGTGTGATGATGAAAACGACTTCCTCTTCCAGCCACTTTTTATAGTGATCCGGCAGTTCTTTTTTTTGACTCTCAGCCCCAACAGCGGAAATAACGAAAAAGAAAAGTAAACAATAGGCACAAATTATTTTTCGCATGGTCCTCAAATTATAGTTTAATCCTTTCTGTGTTTTCTTTCAAAGGGAAGGTCAATCTTTGTTGTGTATTGAGGTCAAGATCTTTTAGAGAAGTGCCTGTAGAGAAGGATGGTCAGTACGAATGAAATGATGAGAATAACGAGAGGAATCCATATTCCAATCATGGCTAATCCTTCCTATCTTTGTGCTTTTTTCGGTAGGAAATATAGGCCAAAAGAAGCCCCAGAAAAGACGCAAAATAGGCAATAGTCATGCCGATGACAACAGCAAATCCTTGACTCATTCACTCCTCCCATCTTTCGATTTTTTCCAGCTCTTCAAGATATTTTTTTTGTTTCGCTTCATAGTCTCGAGAAACGGCCTTGAGCTTGGGATCGATAATCTTGATCATGACCACCAACAGGATGATGCTCGCTCCGAGGATGACCCATCCATACCAGAGCAGCAGGAGACTCAAGGCGACTCCTAGGGCTAACAGGAAGTAGACCAAAGGAGAGAGGATAAAACTCAGATAATCCTCTTTTGTCCAATCATCAGCCTGCTCCGCAGTCCATTTTGTCTGTATCCAACCCATCTTATATACTCCCTTCTTTGAACTGCTCATCATAGCGGAGCAGTCCTCGTCGTTCTGCCTCCTGTCGAACGGGTTTCCACCACCCTAGAGGCCTGGACATCGCATAATACTTCACCAGACGGTCCATGTCCTCCGGAGGGGTCAGGAATGTAATAGGAATATAGATCAGCCCGCCCAACACCATCATGATCCAAAACTGGAGGTAATCGGGCAAGGGTGGAATGATCTTGAATTCAGGCAGGATCCAGACAATCAGCCAGCTCAAACCCAAATTGGCGATCCAGGAAGAGAGGTAGCCCCAGGAATTGAAGCGCCACCAGACCACCTGAAGGATGGAGGGGAGCCAGATTCCTGCAGCCATGATCCAAAGGGCAAAGATGAGCCACTGAGTGATCTCCTGCATCATCAGGCCATAGACGAAAGAGCCTAGGAGCAAGATCAGCGTTGAAATTCTCCCTACCCAGACCAGTTCTCTTTCGCTGGCCTGGGGCTTGAAATAATGGTGATAGAGGTCTCGGGTGGCATAAGAAGCACCCAGGTTGAGGTGGGTGGAAATGGTCGATAAATGAATGGCCACCACAGCTGCAAAGAAAAAACCCACCAAGCCCACAGGGAGGAATTCGAATCCCAAGCGGTACCAGGCCATCTCGTAATCAGCCGTAGATTTTATGGTCGGATACAGAGAAAAAAAAGCAAGAATGGCCACGGCCCAAAGGGAATTCCGCACAACGATCAAAGCTGAGCCTGCCCAGATGCTGTAGCTGGCATCACGAACCGTCTTGGCTGATTGGATTCTTTGTGCTTCAGGATACCAGTCGATGGCTGTCCCCATCCCAAAGCCTCCTATGACCGCTATGACCAGCATGGTCAAAAACCACACGAGGGGAAATTCGCCAGAAGTCAATCCAGTGAAAGCAAAGGGATTGAGCCGCCAGCTTTGCCCCAGAGAGTCCAGCTTGGATATGATCTGTTGTGGACCGCCTGCTGCCACGATCCCCCAGATGGAAACGATAACGATCACCGAAAAAGCGATCACGCCCTGCTGGAAATCGGCCATGATCACGCCCCAGTATCCGGCTGTCAAGACATAGATGGCGCAAATCGAGGAAAAGACGATCAATCCCACCCAATCCGGCCAGCCGAAGAGATAATGACAGAGTTTTCCCATGGCTATTCCTACCCAGCCCAGGACAAACATGTTCATGAACACCTGCCAGCCCCAGCCTGCGATCCAGCCGCGCAAAAGCTCTGCCCCTAGGCCAGAAAAGCGCAGTGTCTGCCATTCGGCTTGAGTGTAGGCTAGAGAACGGCGGAAAATCCGAGTGGAGGCAAAGGCTGAAATCGCACACCAGGCAGAGAAGAACGTATACCAGATACCTCGAAGGCCGTATTTATAAATGACTCCACTGATCCACATGGGTGTATCAGTAGCAGAGTGGGTAGCATAGACAGAAGCAGCAGGAAGCCACCAGGGCAGACCCCTTCCAGCCAGAAAAAAATCAGCCATCGACCTCTTGCCCAATCTGTAAAACAGCACTCCGCACATGATCATGAGAAGGATAAAAACGACCAGCCAGAACCAGTCCAAAAAGGCGAAATTTACCATTTACTGCCTCTTTCACAGATAGAGGGTACGAACATGGTATTCACCAAAATTTCATATGATTGAGAAGATTAGAAAAGGACTGAAATGTTTGATTGATATGGTATGAGCAATTGAAATATAAAGTGATAGGATTGAAAGTCGAATCTTTTCTCTATATAGAGCTATAGCCTTATCCCCTTTGACTTAAGACTTTTTGTGCAAAAAGCACCTGGGGGGCAGCGCCCCCCAGGCGCGGAATTCAACTTTCTGTACTAAAACTGAAAACTGAGGCTCAGCCTGATTTTGCGGGATGGATACGTGAGACCCGAGACCCGGCCGATGATCGGTTCATGAGCACCGCCGTAACCTGCATTGACCACTGCATCCTCATTGAGCGCATTCAACAGATCAAGAGCTACTCGCAGGGTGCCATAATCACTCAGAGCGAATCCTTTGTCGATGCGAAGATCCAGCACCGCTTCTGAGGGGAGATACCAGGGATCATTGGGATCGATACCGACGATATGACTGCCACCCGTGACGATCACACCCCCGGGAGGCTGGCTCCATTGTGAGGAAGTCGGATATGTTTGCAAAGGCCAGAGAGGACGTCCCGAGTTGTACCGGAAGCGGAAACCCAGATCGGTTTCAATATAAGGAACCCTGTAGGATCCTGAGAGCTTGAATTCCCACTTCGGGGTATGGGGCAGGGGTCCTTCCATGCTGTTGAGAGTCTGGTTCAAACCATCTAACCAGTTGGTGTCGAAAACCATCGGGCCTTCGACGTTGAAATCCTGACGGATCGACCTGGCTGCCATGCCGTCGGATGTGGAATAGAGCACAGAGGCAAGCATCTGCCAGCGGTTGGAGAAGCGCTTCTTCAATGCGAGCTGCAGGCCTTGAAAGATCCGACGGGCTTTTTTCCCGTCTATTTCCGACATGTTCCTCACTTCTCGGTCAATATTCGTACCAACCCAACCGATATCACCACCGTCCACGACACCATCTCCGTTGTAATCCTGCCATAAAATTCCATAAAGATCGACCTGTTCCCCGTACTGAGTCGTATAAGGCACCCTCTCATACTGCCATTCCTGACCTGTCTCCCGGTTTAAAGGCCATTGGACAAGAATGTTGGTTGTGTACTTATAGACATACGTGAGACTTGCCGAAAAATCGGCGAAGAGCTCCCTTTCCAGGTTCACAGTGAACTGGTCCGTGTACTGGGCTTTCAGGTCATCTGAAACATAGAGCCGCCAAGAAGTATCCACAGCTTGAATGGCTGGCAGCCATGAAGGTCTGAGACTATCATCACGATACTGGTCACCATGGACTAACCTGGTAGCTGCGTCCACCTCATTCGGGTCAACCCAGTTGTTGCCGTTCAGATCGACGAGATCGAAAGGAATGTTATAGTAGATCCAATGGATATCCGTCTCCGGCATATCAGGACCGAACCGCCTCAAGTATTCTGTGTTGAGCGGCATGAAGTAGCGGCCGTAATTCGCCCGGAAAACCGTCTTCATGTCGCTGGTCAAGGCAAAGGTGACTCCGATACGGGGTGCGAGGGTAGACAAATCAAAGACATTATCCGTCCCCTGCCGGTCTCGGAGAACTGGCGGTGGGTCATTGATCGCCTCTGGAGTGGATGGCATTTCGTAGACCTTTCCCTCGCCGTATTTGGCGGTCATTCTGTCGAAACGCAGACCGAAGTTAAAGGTCAGGCGCTTGGTGGGAGACCACTGATCATCGATGAACAGACCCAGGGAATCGCTGGTCCGGACGGTCAGGAAAGGATTGAGATGGGTCTGCCTGTTGTACATAACCAATCCAGTGCGGCCGTACCAGGATTTCATGTAGTTGATGTTCTGTGTCCAGTCTGCAGGATAGACAAAGTTGGCATAGCCTTGGAAATATCCGCCCATCCAGTTTCCCCGTCCTAAGGTGTACTGGACACCGAACTTAATGTCATGTTCACCCAAAAAATCTTCGGCATAGTGAGAGACATCTGCCTGGACAGTATGCCGGCTGGATTTCTGGGCTTCGACCCAGGGAAAAGCACCGTTGATGAGACAGACATTCCACTTCCACCAGTTGACATAACCTGGATGGTCAGGAGCATCATCCGGAATAAAGGGCTGGTCATCCCTCCAGAAGCCCAGGTACTTAGCTGTCAAGATGGTCGTTCCGCTGGCCATCCACTGCCACTGTGAGGAAATGACATGGGTAAGGGATCTTGTACCATAGGTCATGGTCGCATCCGAGTGCGCACCCCAGTTCGTGCCATCGCCTTTGTTGTTTTCATAGTGATAAGCGACCCAGGCTCTGTGGTTGGTGAAAGGCTCACCTGTGATCTTGATATCGCCGATGCGCCCCCAGTATCGGTCCATCACGGGCCAGAATGGCGTCTTGGTTTCAGCCTTGAGGTAATCGAAACCGCCGTAAAACCAGATCCTATCCTTGACGATCGGGCCCCCGATGGTAAAGTTGCCTTCGTACTCCTGTTTGGTATACCTCAGAATATCATCACCAGCACCGACGAACAGCTGCTCCTCGCCAAAACTGCCGAGAATGACTTCATCAGAAGGGATTGTATCATAGTCATCTCTTCCGGGTTGGTTGATTGCTGCATTGCCCAAATTGGTATAAAGGGCGGCATTGCCGTGGAATTCATTGCTTCCTGACTTGGTCAAAACATCGATCGCCACCCCGGTGAAGTTTCCGTATTCGGCCTTGGAACCCAGGGCTATCACCCGGACTTCCTCGATAGAATTGTAATTGACTCGAACCAAAGAACCTGCTGCTGCCAGCCGAGGATTGGTAGTATTGACCCCGTTGACCAAGAAAATATTTTCATTGGACGTGCTGCCGTAAGCTGTGGGGCTGGGAAGCCAACTGGCATCTTTACCTTGGGGAGCCATACCGGGTGTTGAAAGAGAAAGGTCGTAGAAGGCATCTCGGCCGGTGGGCAATTTATCCAGCATTTCGTCCATGATGTTGGTAGCGATTGTCGAGGACTTCGAATCGACGACTGGACTGGCACCTATGACCGTTATCTGCTCTTCGATGGCACCCGGTTCCATGGTCAGGTCTATGGTGATGGCTGTCCCGGCAGAAATGATGACGTCCTCCTGGATGACTGATTTAAATCCCTGAAGTTCCGCCTTCAAGGTGTATCTCCCTACAGGTAAATTGAGCAAGACGTACGTTCCTCTCATAGAGGTGACAGTCGCACGTGAACCCGTAATGAGGGCTTCTCCCGTAACTTCTACAGCAACTCCAGGCAGAGGCACTCCTGTATCATCGGTAATCATACCGGTCAGCTTCCCCTCAAAAACTGTTTGGCTGTAGGCAGAATGGTTGGACAAGAAGGCCAGTGTGAGTACAGAGAGACTCAGGATAACAAGACTCTTTTTTATGGTGTGCATCTGGTTCCTCCTTTTTAGTGAGGTTTCTTACCCTGATTCCTATTTCTCCCGATTCTCAGGGAGAAACATCCGAAGCTTTTTTTTGAATTATCCTCGATTACCACCTCCTTTCCTGCTGATTTTACGAACAGTTGTACAATCATTTAAATTTATTTATGGTTCTTTGTCAAGTTATTATGAACCTTCACCAAAATCCCAAGATTCAGCCTGAATTATTCAAGAATATTTGGATAATTCCTGAAATATCCAGGCTAGTATTGTCCACAGAGAAAATTCGTTTAAATCTTCATATCTAGAAATATGGTAAATACCGATAATCTTGATTTCGGCCCTTGGAGGAAATTTACTTTTTGATTTGCTCTCTGAGCTTCGAGACCAGATCATCTAAAAATTCGATCTTGGTTTGATCTGAGGAATTCAGCTTGGCCTTCTCTAAATATTCGATCGCTTTTTTAAAGTCGGCTCGATGGATGTAACAGCGGCCAGCCATCTCGAGAAATTCAGGATCTTCAGGTTTTATCTCTAAAGCCTTTTCGAACTCGACCAGAGATTCCTCTACCCTATTCTGTTCGAACAGTATGAGTCCCCTGTTGTAAAAGCTTTCCACGCTTTTGGGTTCGAGTTCAATGGCTTTGGCATAAAACTCCAGTGCCTTTATCCATTCTTGCTGTTCCTGATAGATCAATCCCAGTTGATGGTAGACGCCTGAAAACGAGGGACTCATCTTAGCTGTTTTTTCAAATTCCACGATCGCTTCTGGAAACTGCTTTTTCCTCTGGTAACTGATCCCAAGAAGATAATGGGCGTTTGCGTCATCGGGATTATCCATGATCATCTTTTTCAGAATCTCGATGGCTCCATCGAAATCTCCCTGGCCGATTTTTTCTCTGGCTTCGTTGAACTCTTCCTGAGCCTGTTTGGCTCTTTCGATCTGCTGGATCTTCTCTTCTGAAACCATCACGATGGTCTGCATCTCGATCTTTTGCATTCTGTCTTGAGTGGCCGAAAAATCCCATTCCAAATTCTGGGTTCGGTACCCATCTTTTGATATGGCTACATTGTATATTCCATGGGGGACTCCCACCAGCTTGTACTCCCCTTTTTCATCCGTTTGAATCTTGTATCGCCGGCTCGACAAGATATCTCGAAAATCCAATTCCACCTCTTCCAACGGTTTGTTTTCGGAATCAACGATTTTTCCATAAATATAGTATTCCCGGTATTGTCCATGGCTTGGAACCGCCAAGAAGAAACAGAGAAAACACAGGATGGTCAAGCCGATGAAATTCCTGTTGTGCATATCTAGTCTCCTACTTGTTTTTATAATAATTTGCTTTGTCCAAAGCTTCTCGAACCTGACTGGGCATATTTTTCCTGTTGTACACATCAGCCAGCAAGAAATATCCCAGAGCCTTGAGTTCTGAAGCCTCGGCCAAATCGAGTCCCTTTTGTACCAATTCAAGAACCTCGTCCAGATCGACCGATTCGACCAGGAGCCCTCGAGCCAGGAACAGGTATCCTTCCGGAGCTTCTGGCTCGATCCGGATCACTTCCCGCATCTGCTCCAGGTATCCTTTACGGTCCCCGGATTGAAACAAAAGCTTGCCCAGGTTGAAACGGGCACGGAACAGATTGGGATAGTGTTCCACCTCTTCTTCATAAGCTTCCCGGGCCTTCTGGAGTTCTCCATGACCTTCGTAGAGGAGGCCCAGATGATAATGGGCCAGCGGGAACTTGGGGTACTCTTTGAGGATATCTTCCAGAATGACCTCTGCTTCAGCGTACCGTTTAAGTCCCAGATAACAGGCAGCCAGGTTCAGGCGATTTCTGGTCATCTTGGGCTGTATTTCGACTGCCTTCTCCAGGTTGGGAAGTGCCTGCGAATGGTCATCCTCTCCCATGTAAACCTCTCCCAGAATGGTGTATGCCTGGGTATTCCGGTCATCAGCAGACAGGATCTGTTTGCAGAGAGCGATCACATCTTCTTTGTTGCCCTCACTTAACAACACATTCGCCATGCCGATCAAACCTTGAATGCTGTTGGGATCATCTTTCAGGATACGGTCATACTGTGCCTTAGCTTCTTCTCTGCGGTCCAACTCCACATAACTCGTTGCCAATAAAAGCATGGCCTGCGGAATCCCCGGCTCCTCTTTGAGGACAGATTCTAAAATTTGGACGCTCTCCTGATAATTTTCCATGTTGATCAACTCTCCGACACGCTGCACAGATTCATAGATGTGATGTTTATCCTTTGGATCAGGCAATACTTCACCATCTTTCTGGGAGGATCTTTTAGATACAGGCGATCCGATATAGCCGAGAGCAGCAAGGCGTCTCAGGATTTCCTGGTCCAGATTAGCTGCTTCAGGCTGGGGTGCAGATTGGCTTGTCTCTCGGATGATCCGATCCAGAACCTCCTTGAACTCTCGTGTCTTGTCAGGCAATCTGTCCCGCAGGTTATTCGATTCCTCAGGATCTTTCACGATGTCGTACAGCTCAGGACGAGGCGCATCGATGTATTTAAACTGGATGGTTCGCAGACTCTGAAGAGGACTCCATCCGTAATGGATATTCGGAGAAAACGATTCACAATAGGCGTAAGCATCCTTTCCGCTGTTAGGGGAAAAAATCGTGCCTAAAAGAGATTGGCCCTGGTTAACGTCTGGAATCTGAGCTCCGACCATTTCTAGAAGAGTCGGATAAATGTCTAGGGTTCTCACCTGCACATTGACCCGAATTCCCTGGAAGTCTTCAAAAGGAGTGACAAGGAGAAAGGGGACTTGGACTGCATAATCATAGATGTAGTAGCCGTGGGCTATCTCTCCATGATCGCCCAGCCCTTCGCCATGGTCGCCCATTATGGCGATGATCGTGTTCTCTCTGAGTCCATTTTGATCGAGCCAGGATATGAACCTCCCGATCTGCTCATCGGTGAATGCGATCTCTCCATCATACAATCCTACAAGGCTCGTGTTGTATTCAGAAAAATAAGGTTCTGGAGGCTCATAGGGAGCATGCGGATCATACAGATGGATCCAGGCAAAAAAGGGACTGTCTTTTTGTCCCTCCAGCCAAACGATGGAGGCATCGATCAATTCATTAGCCGGACGCTGAACCATCGCCAGGTCAAGCTGCTTATATTCCCTCAAGTCGAACTGGTCGTCATAGTGATGGAAGCCCTGTTTGAGCCCCCAGCGGCCATCCAGGACAAAGGCTCCGATAAAAGCACCGCACTGGTATCCTTGTTCTGACAGAACTTCGGCCAAAGTGAGATGCTCCTGGGAAACAGCCGTGTTTCCATTTACCCTGACTCGATGGAAAGTGGGATAGAGGCCCGTCATTATCGAGGCGTGGGAAGGAAGGGTCAACGGGGATGAAGATGTACACTGCTCAAAAACGATCCCTTTCTCCGCCAGTTCATCGAGATGGGGAGTCTTTACTCCTGTATACCCGTAACAAGGCAAATGATCGGCTCTCGTGGTATCAAGGGTGAAAAGAACGACATTGGGCTTTTCTATTCCCATCTCATTCATGAGTGAGACAAACTGCTTTTTAGGCTCTTTTTTTAAGGGAAATATCAAACAGAGAACGACAGCAATCACGACAATGGCCACAATTACAAAAAGGGGAAATATTATTTTGGCTTTTTTCTTCTTTTTATGAGATTGCTTCGTCACTTCGCTCCTCGCTAAGACTGTACGCTTTCTTCTTTATCAAGCGTTCATCAATGATCCATCTTTATTTGCCATGTATCTCATCTTTTATTTTATGATATCCTTTTCTATTTTATATTATCCTGAAATTATTTCTTAATCCCAAAGCAATTACAATTGCTGTCGTCTTTCCTCCTTTTATCCCCCACTCCTATTCTTTCATCAGTGCCTCGTAGACGGCCCAGATTGCGCCCGGTCTCATGTATTTCATGGCCCGGAAGAGCTCTTCGCCGTATTTTGTCTCCGGATTATTATAGACGAATTCCTTCGGATGACGATAGGCTTCGGGAGTTTTGAAAAAATAACCCTGCCCATAGGGGCTGTAAACAACATAATAGGCTCCATACGATGCATGCATCCCTTCTTCCTTTAAACCATGCAGAATGCAGTTGGAAGCAAAAGCGTAGGTTGTGCCGACCCATACTTCATCACCTTGCTGGCTGAAGTGTTGTGTTCCATCCGCCTTCCTTCCGTTTACAGCTCCCATCAATCCTGAGCCATAGTCCGAAACATTCATTTTGTAAATTGTCTTCAGTGTCCTCTCAGCATTTTCTCGGGGGACAATCCTTTCACTCTCTTTATCCTCCAAGCCCATCCACTTGTTGTACCAGATTCCAAAAAGCTGGTCGGTCATGATATCGTCAGTGCTTGTATCGATGTTATAGTAACCTCCTTCTTCATTCCATAATTTTTTAAGTGACTCTCTGCCTTTGTCGTACCAAGACTTGTATCTATCGATGACCTTGCCCACAGAGTTTCCATCAACTTCAGAAATTCCCAGCTCGATCAAAATCTGTCCCATTTTAGAGGTCGTTTTCAGGGCAGCAAGCCACAGGATGCCCACATAAGCGCTTTCCCCTTTCATCCTCCAGGTATCATAGGTCTGGTCGGGGATCCCTTCATTCAGAGGGATATGGCTTTCAGGATGCCCAAACCTCTTTTCCAAAGTGTCCAGGGCAATCACAGACGTGCGGAACACTCTCCTGAGAAAATCGCTGTCTTTCGAACCCGTATAGAGAAAATCCCTGAATCCACGAAGGGGAAATTTAGGATTCAAATCTTTCCAGACATTTCCGTTCTGCCAATCAAAGGCATTGAGTATGACCCAAGGGCGGTTTCGCGGTGAGCCGATATCGTGAGGAATCATGCCACGCACTTTATTGATATTCCAGTAGTAGTACATTTTGTCTTCGGGAACTTCGCCAGGAAAAACGACAGGATAAGTATACAACTTGTAAGTAGGGTCATCCCAATCGACCGTCTCGGCAAAAAATCGCATGTTGTTCATCTCCAGCTCTGGCCAGAGCTTCAAAAGGTGCCAGGACGAATAGGCATCCACATCGAAGGTGCCGTACATCAAGTAATCCACGCTCTCCAGGTACGTATGTAGGTTGGTTGAGGCATCCCAGATGCTGGTTTCGGCAAGGACGTAGAGCTCGTTGAGAAGATTTTGCTTGAACCAATCCGGCAGATTCTCCTTCTCTACAAATTCCTTCTGCCAGATATCTATCCGGGTTTCCCAATCTATGTAGTTATCCAGGGCCTCAACAGCAAGACCAAACGCATTGTTCCCTTCCGATCCGAAAAACTCGGTGTATTTTTTCCTGTATTTCACCCCTTTTTCGAACTCGTAATAAGGGAAATCCCAGGCCACCACGATCGGAAACTCTAAGCGTTCTTGAGGGTCTAAATTAAGTTTCACTGCAATGGCAGCAACTAAAGAGTCGTCTTTCTGTGCCGTTCGGGAATCGGTGGAATTTGAAAGAGTGCCGTCTTTGGAAAAGGGCTCCCATACCTCGCTTCCTGACCCCTGAGGGTCGAAATCGGTGTGATAATAAACCTCTGTCTTTCCAGGAATCTTTTGGGCTGCGATGCACATGGAACCTGTCAACGCGTTTCCTCGCTTCATATCCATATTTTTTTTGCTGAACACGATGCCCTTTATGTCCCCATCCTGGATGAAGCGATTGAAATTTCCAGCACTTTGTCTATCCCAGGTGAAATCGGATGGATGAGTTTGAGGATTCTGCACGGTCGGCTCCCATCCGATCATATTCTGCCAGGTGAGCATCACGCTGACCTCGACAGGCCGATTCCCAGGATTCTCGACTATCCATTTGTAGACAGCCACGGGATAGCTTGTCTCCTTGTAGTTATGTGCCAGGATGGGCGAATACTGCGTTACAGCGATTTTAGCCGGGAATTCTTCATTGGCTTCATAGGAAAATCCCGATTTGGGAAACAGGGCATAGTAACTCCCCTTTCCTTCAGGATAGTTCCATCTCCAGCTCTGGAGTCCACTCTCAGAAGGCGGGGTATCGGTCGAGAGGGTCCGAGCAATGACTCTGTCTCCTCTTTTCATGTACACATGGAACTGGTCTGCCCAGATGGTATCATCCACCATCCAGCCGAGTTTCAAAAACCAGTAACGAAAATTCCCGCTTATGGTCCGCTCAAAAGAACCTGCACCAATTCCTCCAACAGGACAGGCGCTCCCCTCTGCCTTGTTGTCGATATTATCCGGGGCAACTGTGTGCCCAAACTCAGTCATTTTATAACCTATCGGGCGGTCAAAGGCACAGGGCGGGAAATTCCCGAGGTTCGTTTTTGAATAATTGAGCCTGTCGAGTATGTGGCTTATCACTTGCGAATCGGATTTCAATCCCTTTTCTCTTGCCTCCTGAATGAGCCTCTCGATACGTCCTTCGATCTCCTCTCCTCGGTCATCGCAAATCCCCTTCTCTATCAAGAGCTGCATATGATCACTCCTGAGTTTATTCTGTATGTCCTCCTGACCAGCATGAAGGTCAGATCTGCTGATTACTGTTAGGAGCATTTGTACAGAAAGCAAGAGAATCAACAAGGGGAGAAGACTTCTTTTTCCGCTATAACCCATGATTCACTCCTTTAAAGTCTATGACTCTTTACTATACACAGATCTGCCGCCAAGTATGGTTTCGATAACTTCGAACTTCTGATCGAGCACTACTAAATTGGCTGTCTTGCCCGGCTGTATGTTTCCGATTTCCTCTTCCAGTCCCAGAACCATAGCAGGATTCAGAGAGGCCATGTTTACAGCCTGGCTCACACTGACTCCAGTCCAATCGATCATGTTTTTCACAGCTTGATTCATGGTCAATACACTTCCGGCTAAAACATCACTCTCTTTGATTGTGGCTCTGGGGCCTTTGACATCAATTTCCATGTCCCCCCATTGAAAAATACCATCCCCTGCCCCCACAGCCTTCAGAGAATCTGTGATCAAGCAAAGTCTCTCCGTGCCTTTTCTGGAAACAGCCAGCCGCAAAGCCGCAGGATGGACATGGATGCCGTCGGCGATCAACTCAGCGGAAATCTCATCGGAATCCAAAACTGCGCCCACAACGCCTGGCTCTCTATGGTTGAATCCGCTCATGGCATTGAAAAGATGGGTGGCATGACTTATTCCCTCTTGGAAGCTCTGCAGTGCCTGTTCATAAGTCGCATTGGAATGTCCGATGGCTACAACAAAACCACTCTCCTTCAACTGGGGAATAAAACGCTGGTTATTTTTGACTTCAGGAGCCAATGAAATGACAACTTTTATTCCTTGGATAGCATTTATCAGACGACCCACATCAGCCTCTTCCATGGTCCTGATGGCAGAAGGATCCTGGGCTCCTTTTTTGTATTTACTCAAGAACGGACCTTCAATATGAACGCCCAGCAGCTCAGAGGGCAATCCGAATGGAGCTTGAGTCTGAACAGTCCTGTTTATGACTGCCACTGCTTCCAGGACTGTCTCGATGGGGGCCGACATAGTCGATCCCAAGAATCCAGTCACTCCACATCTGGACTGGTGGATAGCTATCTGCCTCAAACTTTCTTCTTGGCAATCCATCACATCTTTTTCCAGTGCTCCATGGAGATGGAGATCGATGAGGCCGGGTGCAATGAACGCATCGCTATAATCAGTGTATTCGACTCCATTTTTATCAATCTCTTGTTGACTGTCGAAGATGTCGGCGATTTTATCCCCTTCGATCCTCACCATGCTGCCCTGGATGACCCTGTCCTCAAGAACAATGTTCCCTTTCAGAATTCTTATATGCATATCACCAAACCTCTGATCAGGAATCGTTTTGGGATTCTTCTCTAACAAACAGCTTCCGATAATCGGTCAATTGTATGTTGCGCTGTCTGACGATTTTTTTGATTTTCTTACTGGTAAGTGCCTTGGTAACGGCGGCCCTGTGCAAAGCAATATTCTTTAAGCCTTCTGGATTGGCATCCTCCAAGGCCCTTTCTTCAGGTGTATCCAGACCAGGATGTACGACCAACAGCCACAGACCCGGACCTAACTGCTCGAGTTTTTCTGCAAGTGCCTTCTCTTTCTGCTGGAAGGGGACTTCATAAATACTCAGACGATCACCTTCGTATCCCTGAGAAATAGGAACTCCGTAGTCGAGTGATATTCTTTTGACGATAGCGTGGAGCTCAGGAGTTGCCCTGGCAGTGCCCATATGCGTGTCTATGTACCGCACATCAATCTTCCTTTTGAGTGCTAGATCCACCTGGGCCCTGAGTTCCTTCTCTACTTCCTTGAGAGAGGGATTTGCAGCCAGAAAAGCCTCGGTCGTTTGAAAAAAATAGCCATCTTCATCGACCAGGCTTGGGACCTCTGTCACAGGTAGTACAGGTTTCCACCTGTAATCACGCCATTCTCCGTTGAGCGTTAAATGCACACCGATACACCAATCCGGATTCTCCCGGCACATGCGGGCAGCCATCTCGAACCAAGGAGCCGGCACAAGGATCGATGAACAAGTGAGAATGCCTTCTTCAAAAGCTTTTTTAACAGCCATATTACAGGCATGGGTCATCCCTAGATCATCTCCCCGGACGATGAGCTGTATAGGCTCCTTGGTGACTTCAGGAGATGGCGCGCATGCCACCCCAAGGAAACACAAAATGAGGATGATTATAAAAGGAAAAGGGTGTTTTTTCATATCCTGTCCTTTCGTCTAGGAAATACTCCTGCGTCTCTGTAGTCTGATTATGATTATCTGGATAAGAATTATCATACTACAATTGACGACAGGAATGAACATTCCCTGTTTCAGGCTGTAGGCGTGGGCAATCTTTCCGACGAGCCAGGGAGAAGTCATCCCTCCTAGAGTGGCCACGGCAAAAACTACGCTGAAGGCCGTGCCTGAAAGACGAGGGAAGGCCTCACCCACAACAGCGAGAGTCGTGGGAAAGATGGCTGCAAAACCCAGGCCGAGGACAACTGCAGCCAAGCCGGCAAGAAATCTTGATGGAGAGAGGACCATCAAGACAGCTCCACACAAAGAAACCATGGCACTCAGGAGGATGAGATTCGTATTCCTCAAGACCCTCAACACTTTGGTGGATGCCAAACGACCACCCATGATGGCAGCCCAATAGCCTGCCAACAGAAAAGAAGCCGTCTTCGCCGTAAATCCGAATGATTCATGGAGATAGGTCGAAATCCAACCACCGACCGTAAATTCGTTCCCTGACTGGAAAAACAAGAGAAATCCACAAAGCCAGAGGAGAGGATTTTTAATAACATGGGCTGCATGCAAGAGGGGAAAACCCTGTTCATGTTTTGCTTTGGGGAAAGAGAAGGTCAGGAACAAAAAAAGGGGCACGAGACTGAGGACAATCGCCAGAACCAAAATGGATCTGAGGCCGATATTTTCCAGCCAAGCTCCAATCAGAAAGGGAATCGTCAAGGCTCCGAATCCAAAGAAGATCCCGAGAAGGTTCAGAGCCGAGCTTCTCTTTTCTGGATGGATATCGCTGGTTAAGGCATTTGTCCCCCCGTTCAATCCCCCTCCTCCAAAACCAAGAAAAATCGCAGCTACAAGGATGACAGCATACGAAGAAGCAGCCGTAAACAGCAGGAGCGAAAAGGCAACCAGAACAGAACAGATGATCAAAAATGACTTGAAACCGAATCGATCGACGATGGGACCAAAAAATAAGGACATGACCAGCATAGCCAGGTTCATGGTGAAAAAAAGATTGCCGGCCTCGCTTTTGTTGAATTGAATCTTCTCGAACAGAGAAGGCATTATGGCACCCAGGATGGCCATAACGATTCCGAACACAAACATGCCCGCACAGGCTGATAACATCAACTGTGCCGTTTTAGCCTGAGAATTCTGACCTTTCATGTCATGTGCATCTGCCCTTCCGTCATCTCTAATTTCTTTTCTTATTAACTTGCTTCGTCCCAGCGTAATAGGAAATAAAATTGGAATAAAGGAGCAGGGAGAGGTCGAAGCGACATTGAAGATTTAGCCTTCCCGAGCCAAAGTTGGAGGGAAGCCGACGGAGTCGGCCGCGAGGACTGTTTGAGCATGGTTTGATCAACTGGAGTGGCCTAGGGATGGCAGAGGACAACCGAGATACAAGAACAAATAAACGTGCGGAGTTCCACAGCGCCGAGAAGTTTGGTGAGGGAATGGCGTTAAAAATCTGAACTAGAGCGAAGACATTTCCCTGCTCCTTAAGAAAATACCACATTCCCATCACTTTGGCACAACCTCCTGCCTTTTATAATAAAATTCAGTGAAAGCCTGATAGACATGGTGTAAATGGTCTTTGGCCACCCCTTCGACATTGGGAGAAACGAAGGTCGGCGGGACTTTCCCCGTTTTTGCGAGTATGGAAGCCGTCTCAGCAACGAGCGACATGGCCACGGATACTGCTGCCACTGTGGAACCTGCCGCAACCTTTTCTAACTGACCCACATCCACCAGCGCATCCTCAGGGGGGACACAATTGTCGATGGCAATATCTGCAATGTCCGGAAGCATCTTGCCTGAAGGATGGCTGCGTTTCGCCGTCTGGGCATTATCCAGTGAAGATACGCAGATAACTTTCAATCCTTTTTTCTTGGCTTCTATCGCGATTTCGATAGGTACCGTGTTCAAACCGCCGTGAGAAAAGACCAGCATACAGTCTCTTGGCTCTAGCGGGAAGCTTTGCAGAAACACCTCTGCGTATCCCTGCTGTCTTTCCAGCCAAAGAAGCTCCCGAGCTCCACCAGGGCCGATCACATTGAACCACATCAGCCTTGGATCATAGAGGGGGAAAAATCCTACAAAACTTCCATATCTGGGAAAGATATCAAGAACAGGGATGACCGAGTGCCCGCTTCCAAACATGTAAACACGGCCGTCATTCCGTATGCTTGCAGCCATAATCTCCGCAGCCGCCTTTATCTTATCCATCTCATGGATGCTGATTCGTTCCAGGATTTCTTGAATCTTGGTCAAATAATCCAAAGCAGACATCTAAAATCTCCTTTCTTTGGCTTAGGGAAACATCAAATTGTATCCCAGGCCAATTTTCCGGCACCGTAAAGTCCGGCATCTTCTCCCAGATGGGACAACTCTAAGCGAACCCTTTGTGCAGCCAGAGGCTGGGCCCATTTTTTAAATTCCTTTCTTACCGGCTCTATGAGGATCTCTCCAGCCTGGAAAAGACCGCCTCCTAGAACCACCACCTCAGGATTCAAGATGCTCACAATGTTGGCAATCCCCATGGCTAAATACTGGATAGTGGCCTTTTCTGCAGTGATATCATCGAGCCGACCTTCCACCATCTCTTCGAGGATCGATGCTTCACCCGACTTTATGAGACGTACGGTTCTCTTGGCAACAGAAGGGCCCGCGGCTTCAGCCTCAAAACAGCCCATCGCAGCATACTCATCCCGAAAATCGGCATTGAGGGCGAACCAGCCGACTGCGCCTGCGATGTCGGCGCATCCTCGACAGAGTCTCCCGTCCATTAGAATGCCTGCACCGATTCCTGTTCCCACAGCAAGATAGACAACATCCTTCTTTCCCTTGGCTGCTCCACACCATTGCTCGCCCAGAACATAGGCGCTGCGGTCGCTGTCGAGCACCATAGGTAACTGGACCTTTATCTCTAGTTTTGACCGGAGTGGAAAATGATCCCACCCTGGAATATTGGGGGCCCAGACCAACCCTTCTGCATGAAAGACAACACCGGGGATGGCAATCCCGACTGCACCGATCTTTCCATTCTCTGTATGGGCGTGCTGTTCGAGATTTTTTATGATATCGATGATCTGGATGACCGATTTCTCAGGCCCATTTCTATCGATCGCCACTTTATTCTTGTGCAGCATACGCTCGTCTCTCGTGAACAGGGAAGACGCGATCTTAGTGCCTCCCACATCTACGGCCCCGCAAAAGGTTTGACCTTCTGTGATTGATCCAGTCATCTCTACCCTTTTATCTACTTTTCCTCCATCATCGTTCCATTCTGTTCTATCAAAACCACCCAAGCCTCTTGGGGCAGCAACTCCTTCTCCAAAAAAACGCTGTTCTCCTGGGCAACAAGAGGGATATTTTCGCCAGTTTCCAAATCTCTCGCTCGAAAGGCTTGGCCCTGTATCGAAACAGCAAATCTCGCTCGAGTCTTCGCTTCTCCACGATTAAATCCGAACAGGATCGAATACGTCTCACCCTCGAGCAATCTGGCTTCCACAAGAATATCTTCCTTCGATACGACTACATCGACAGGATTGGAAAGATTGAGCCACTCAGCCAGTCCAGTAAAAAATTCGGCATTGTTCTGATTTTGAAAATGATGGTAGGCCATTCCGATAAATGATCCGACGATGACAGCTTCTCCCTCTCCGTAGGTCGAATAAACGATTGCAGGTTCCCCACTCTCAAATTCAGCCAGAACCTGACTCCGGTCATTGATCAGCTCGAAGCCTTCCTCGAAAAAGAGAGCGTCGAGTTTCTCCCCCTCTTCCAAAAGGGGAAGGGCCTTATGAGCTTTTTTAATAATGATCTCCGAAGTTTTTTGCAGCGGTGAGACATCGGTTTCCCGGCAACCGAAGACTTCATGCAATCCCCCTCCAGGAATGATATCACTGGAAAAACCCCGTTCGTCATTCCACCCAGCCCGAGCCTCTGCGATCAACCGGCCTCCCTCTCTGACATATCTGATGAGACTTTGCACATGCTGCTTAGACATCATAACGGGGTAAGGAGCAATCAGCAATTTATATCGTTTTACCTTTTCTGCTGCAAGATCCGAAACATGCAGAAAATCCACCCTGATGTTTTTCTCGTAAAACGCTCGGTGAATACCTTGGAGAGACTCGCTCAAACTGTTGTAACCGATAGGCTGCCCTTCTCCTGTGTATTGCTGTTGACCACCAACCATGTGGGATAACGGATTGTACAGAATCGCAATATCTGCCTCGGGAGGCCTACTTTCGAGAAAGAGATCCATACTATCCGTGATGACTTCAGCCACTTTTCCCGCAGCGACCGCCCTACCCGTTACCTTTCCATCCAGCTCGACCAAACCATAGCCTCCTGACTCGTAACCCGAGCTCATCGGATAGTAGGCATAGATGTTGACGGCTCGGGCACCTGTGGCCACTGCGGTCCACATCCAATCACGAAGGTCTTTTTCATCGACCGGGAGGCTCAATTTCATCCCGAAAACGCCGTAGCCAGCCTGAAGCTCTCCGATATAGAAACCTCCGTTACGCCAATTCATCGAGCGGGCGAAATCGTGTCCAGATGCTCGGAAAAAGACCGGCCAAGGTTTGATGGTCCATGCATGCTTGGGATAGATCGAAACGCCGTAGTAATCCACACTCTCGGCCATCTTTCTATCATCGGGAGTCCCATTCCAGTTGGGCCTGGAGAATATACCTGGGATGGCGGAATGGCTGGTGACAACTCCATCCGGGATGATCTTTTTGACCGCATCTGCCTTCAAAGCCAGATCCTCTGCCAGCTTATCCGCGATAAAATTTTTCCAGTCTATGTAATCCGTGTAAGTAAGGATCGTGCCAAAACGCGGAGGTTCCACCTCTTTCCATTTCCTGAAGGTCCTGTACCAGGCTTCATTCAGATTATCCAGGGTCTGATATTTTTTCTTGAGCCAGTCACGAAACCGCGCCATGGTGCTGGGACAGTAACAAAACTGCAAATATTCCGCATTCCCCAGATAATAGACCTCGGCCCAGTTGATGATGTGAGGTTCACTCCACAAGTCCCATCCATAAAAAGCAGGCTTATCCTTTAGGGTTTCAGCAGCCGCAGAAAAAAAACTCAAGATTTTCTCTCGCACCTTGGGGTGGTCGAAACAGTACCCGGGAGAGGCTTGGGATTCTACAGGAAGACCGTTACTCGCTACGAATTTTGCCTCAGGATATTTGCGTCCCACCCATTCCGGTGCCGAATCGATATAGACCTGGACGATCAGTTTCAGTCCCACTTCATCGGCCAGATCTGCAACGGCCTCGAGGGTTCGGAAATCATACTTTCCCTCTTCTTCCTCATTGCTCGTCCACTCCACCCAGCAGCGAACGGTGTTGAATCCCAAGTCTTTGATCTGCCGGAGATCCTTTCTCCAGATATCTCTTTTTTCCGGAGTGAATTTTTCCAGCATCGGGGCTCGCGCTTTTCCTCCCGCATACCATACCGATACAGGGAAAAAAGCTTTTCCTTTCCCTGTCTCTTCGCCCGCCAGGTGAGAAATCCCAGTGGATATCCCAATGATAAATATGACAGTCAATCGCAAAAAGCCCTGTAGGGAGGTTTTTGTGACTGTTTTATCCATTCTGATCCCTCCAGAATTTTTATCGGAACTCTTTCCCTACCACATCGAGAAGAATAGAGATCCCCTGGTCATAATCCTCGCTCAAATTCAACAGGCAGAGAATGAGCGAAAAGGAGACAAGATAGAAGGAGCGGCTGAAATTTAGTGGACTTGATTTGATCAACGCCAATGCAACAAGATTATACCCAAAGCTATATCAGAAGAAAAGAAGAAGTGCAGCTTGCCTGACTTTAAATGCAGAAATAGAAATGCTCCAAGAAGAAGTGGAAATGTGAAAATGCAGTAGTAGATAAGGTATAATGTGTGACTCTTATGATTTCATGGAGGCGATATGTCTAAGCGCAAAAAATGTTTCGCCGTTTTCATATTGAATTTTTCATTGATTATTACTTTAGCTCTCTCCCAGGCTAATGCGAATGCACAGGAAAGGATTGAGAAACCTCCCTATCTGGATATCGCTGAAAAAATCCTCAAAAAGGGGCTGCAGGAAGAGGGTGCTTACGCCATCTTGAAAAAAATAACCAGCGTCGGTCCCCGTCTTACCGGCTCTCCTCAGGCAGCCGCTGCTGTCAGGATCATGTACCAAGAAATGTCGGATTTGGGCTTTGACGATGTCCATCTCGAGCCCACTCGAGTGGGACGCTGGATTCGAGGAGAAGAGGAACAGGCAAGACTCGTGTCTTCTCAGTTTGGCTCGGTCGCGCTCCCCATATGTGCCATAGGAGGGAGTATCGCTACCCCTGATACTGGAATTTCAGCCGAGGTCGCTGAGGTTCACTCCTTCCAGGATCTCCAAAAAATGAAGGATACGATCAGCGGAAAGATTGTCTTTTTCAACCGGCCCATGGACCCTACTCTTCTAGAAACGTTCAGAGCCTATGGAGAGGCCGCCGATCAAAGAGTCTCAGGAGCCGCGGAAGCGGCAAAGCTCGGGGCAGTAGCTGTTCTGGTTCGGTCTCTCACCCAACGCATCGATGACTTCCCTCATACCGGTCTTATGCGGTATGAATCGGGTACATCCAGGATTCCTGCTGCCTGTATTAGCACAAAGGGAGCCAACTTGTTAAGCGGACTCCTAAAAAAAGATCCAGATTTAAATGTTTATTTGAGGCTCGATTGTAAAGAATTATCCCCGGTAACATCCTACAATGTCGTGGCTCAGCTTACAGGTACAGAAAAGCCGAATGAAATAATCTTGCTGGGCGGTCATCTCGACAGTTGGGACCTGGGTACAGGTGCCCATGATGATGGAGCAGGCTGTGCACACGCCGTGGAAGCCCTACGACTGATCCACGAACTGGAACTCCAGCCCAAACGGACAATCAGAGTCGTGATGTTCATGGATGAGGAATTCGGGGGTACCGGAGGAAGGGACTATGCCCGATCTGACAACAGGAAGGATGAAGTCCATCTGGCTGCCATCGAATCTGACCGGGGAGGCTTCGCTCCCCGTGGATTTGGAATCGGTGTCGAGCCAAAAACAGTGGAGCATCTCCAAGGCTGGCAATATCTGTTCGAGCCTCTAGGAACTCTATGGATTCGTCAAGGAGGAGGTGGTGTGGATATTGCTCCTCTAGCCAAACAGGGAACCATCACCATCGGACTTATCCCTGAATTCCACAGCTACTTTGATTATCACCACAGCGGCAGAGACGTTTTGCAGGCTGTGAATCCCAGAGAACTCGAGTTGGGCGCCATTGCCATGGCCATCTTTTCTTATGTCATAGCCCAAGAAGGAGTCGATTAGCGGTCCTACTGTATCAGGATTGATCCCTCCTCTTTTTATACAACAGAGAGGGCTTTTCGACTTGCCTTTTGTGTTCCCATACCCACCTGTAATAGTCTTTCCGTTTGAGTAACCGGGCTGCATCCTTGTCAAGGATAACTTTGGCTACAGGGTGAAGCTGGAGAGCAGAGGCAGGGCAGGAAGCCGTAACAGGTCCCTCAACTGCCCGAGATACAGCTTCTGCCTTTTCCTTTCCCAGAGCGACAAGAACAATTTCTTTGGCTTCCATGATCGTGCCAATGCCCATCGTGATCGCAAATCTCGGTCCATCTATGCCTCCAAAATTATACATGAGGGTTTCATCGGTGAGGGTCTTCACTCTCGTTCTTGCTTGGAGTGAAGAAGAGGGTTCATTGAATCCTATGTGTCCATCCTTGCCAATTCCAAGAAGTTGGAGGTCAATACCGCCTCTTTTTTTTATTGCTTCTTCGTAATCCTCACACTCCTTTTCCACATCCTCCGGCAAAGGATCGGGAATAAGTCTATTTTCTTTTTTTATATTGACATGTTTAAAGAAATGTTCACCCATGTAATGATGGAAGCTGAGAGGATCATCAGGAGATATTCCCAGATACTCGTCAAGATTGACCGTGACAACAGAAGAAAAATTCACTCTTCCATTCTGGTAAATTCCCAACATGGTTCTTCCGGTTGCGAGCCCTAAAACTGCATCAGGACGCCTGTTCACTAAGGATATGATTCTCTCTGCGACTTCCTTATAGACCTCCTCTTCTGAATGAAGAATAATAATTTCCACTCAGATGACCTCCATAATTTTTTTAAATTCCTCTTTTGCCATTTCCCCGCTCTTCGCCTCCACCTGCACTCTGATAACAGGTTCGGTGTTGGAAGGACGGACATGAAACCAAAAATCAGGATAGTCCACTCTTAGACCATCCAGATCCTGGATTTTTCCACTGCCGTACTTGCTGGTGAGTCTGCTCAATGTCTTTCTCCAATCCTTATAGGAGGCTTTGACTTTATGTTTCATCATGAAATAATCAGGGAGTTCTGCCCTTATTTCCGAGACCTTCTTTCCAGACCAGGCAATGTATTCCAACAAGAGGGCCATTCCAGAGAAGCTGTCCCTGCAGGTATGGATATCGGACACCATGATCCCACCGTTGCCTTCCCCTCCAATTTTTGCACCGACCTCAGCCATTTTCCGGGCGACATTTATTTCTCCTACCTTTGACATGAAAATGTCCACTCCCGACATCCGTGCCACATCCTCCAACACCCTCGATGTGGAAAGATTCACCACAACTGGACTCTTTCCTTTTAGTTTCAAATAAGAATTGACTGCGAGCGCCAGGGTGTATTCTTCTCCGATCGGAATCCCGTTCTCATCGAC
>SMTZ1_10002703_pt1 | contig 37002 bp, 32 predicted proteins | sample DeeMarSWOR136_30_FD_25667 | JGI IMG/M metagenome (IMG submission 25667)
TGGTATTAAGAGGAAAATGAGATATTGAAGGTTTTCTCTACCCTAGGGAGACGTCTGGATTTGCGAGACCGCTCGGATAGAATAATGGATGCCACTTCCTCCAACGTCTTTTCCAGCTTTTCGTTGAAGATAATGTGGTCGTAATGGACGCAATTTTCGATTTCTTTGCGTGCCTTTTCAAGCCTTGCCCTTATCTCCGCTTCATCATCCGAAGCCCTCCCTCTCAGCCTTTTTTCGAGGACCTGGAGTGAGGGCGGTAGAATATAGATCAAAACGCTATCTTCAAAACTTGCCTTTACGTTTTTGGCTCCTTGACTGTCTAAGTCCATCACCACGTCCAGCCCCTGGCCTGTTTGCCTACGCAAACTAGACAGGGAAGTGCCATAAAGATCCTGGTAGACCTCCGCCCATTCCACAAAAGCCTTCTCCTCAATCATCTTTTCAAAAACTTCTCTGTCAACGAAGTGATAATTGACCCCATCGGCTTCATTTTTCCGGGGCTTTCGACTGGTGTGGGAAACAGAATAGCCAAGACCTGGAAGCTTTTTCCTCAATTGACTAATAATCGTTGACTTCCCCACGCCAGAGGGCCCGGTGATCACATAGAGTTGACCGGACATAACTATTCTTCCAGATCCTCTTTGGTCAGGTTGCAGTTCGGGCTGAATCTTTGCGCTAATGTCTCCGACTGGATCGCTGATAGAATAACGTGGTTACTGTCAGTGATGATGACAGCCCTTGTTCTCCTACCCTGGGTCGCATCAACGAGTCTTTTTTCTTCACGCGCTTCATCCTTGAGGCGTTTAATGGGCGCGGCATTGGGAGAGATGATGGCAACCACGCGTCGTGAAACCACCGAATTTCCAAAACCGATATTTATAAGCTTCTGAGTCATGGGTTTGCCTCCTTTTACTCCACGTTCTGGACCTGTTCTCTCAGTTTTTCCAATTCCCCCTTGATCTCAACAACTCTGGCTGAGATTGATGAATCAAGGGTCTTGCTACTAATGGTATTGACCTCCCTATTGATCTCTTGAATCAGGAAATCCAGTCTTCTCCCGATGGAATCGTCCACGGACATATAATCTTTAAACTGTTTTAAATGACTCCTGAGACGAACGATCTCCTCGGTGATATCACAGCGGTCTGCAAAGATGGCCACCTCCTGCACGAGACGACTTTCGTCGAGTTCAATGTCCAATGAGATGTTATGTATCTTCTCTTTTAGCCGCTTATGATATGCTTCAACCATGGTAGGGGCCCTATCCTCGATATCATCAAGATACGCCTCTATGAGCTTCAGCCTTTTCAGAAAATCTTCCTCAATGGCTTGGCCCTCAACTCTTCTCATCGTATCCAGGGAATCGAGTGCGAGTCGTATCACCTCCTGAAAAGCCGGCCGTACCGCATCAATATCCACGTCATAGGGCTTATAAAGGATGACATCACGCATCTGGCAAAGGGTTTCGGGTGCTACCTTACCATCAAGCCCAAACTGCTCATTCAATTCCTCAAATATCCGGATGAGCGACCTGACCAGGGGCAGATTGAGCTCCAGGTCATATTCGGTTTCTGCGGCATTTTTTTCCACCTGAATGGATACTTCGATACGTCCCCGTCTCACCTTTGATGCGATTTGCGATCTGATCTCATCCTCAAGGGCTTGAAAGGTCTTTGGTATGCGGAGAATGATATCCCGATAACGGTTGTTCAACGACTTTAGCTCAGCCGTGAAATTTGTATCACCCTCACTGTGCTCGCCACGTCCATAGGCGGTCATACTTCTAATCAATGCTTACTCCTTCACCTTTGTCATTGGTCATTTGTCATTGGTCATTAGTTTTCTATTCCCCTCAATTGCCGTTTGTACCTTTCCCGCACGTCATTGAAGAAAGCGATGCTCTCTGGACTTGCATAATCCTTATAGCTCCACTGAAGGGGAACAAAACTTCCTTTGTGAAAGATGAGGCTCAGATCGGCATAAATGCCTTTAGACAGGTAGATACGATGGCTATAATTTTTCCCGGTGGCCAGCACCAATCTTTCCAGAGATATATAGCCAGGGTCAATGTTTATTTGCCTCTTTCCATCCTGAAGATGGTCATTTTCTATTCCATTTGTTCTCAATTTTATCTCGACAATATTCAGTGGCCTAATGAGTCGCTCAAAGGAGACAAAGCGGCGGTGCAGTGGCCACCCCATTTCTTTGGCATAATATTTCGTACGATCAAAAAAAAGCTCAGGACTTATCCAATCCGTGGGACCAAAGATCTGCTCCAGTTCGGCGATAATTCTGACAATCAATTCCTTATGGGGTGAGAAGAGGCTGGAGATCAGTTTCACGTCTTCTGCTTCACGCGGACTACTCATAAGACCTGCCCACGCAGTGGTAATCAAATCCTCGTGCCTTCATTCTGACCGGATCGTAGATGTTCCTGAGATCCATAATTCTTGGGGAACGAAGAAGTGCTTTCACCCTTTCCCAATCCAAGAACCTGAACTCATTCCATTCCGTGATGAGGACAAGGGCGTCAGCATCTTTAGCAACATCATACATGTCCTTTGCGAAAACCACTTCCCTTAAAACCTCTCTTGCGGCTTCCATACCGGCCGGATCAAAAGCGACAACAGAGGCTCCCTTATCTACGAATTTTTTGACAATCTTGATGGCAGGGGATTCCCTAATGTCGTCCGTGTTGGGTTTAAAAGTCAATCCCAGCACGCCCAGACGTTTTCCCTTCAGCGTACCCAGGGCGCTTTCCATCTTCTGCACCATCCGTTCATGCTGGCGTTCATTGACTTCAATGACCGTCTCCACAATTCTGAAGCGGTATCCTAAAGACTCCGCCAACTTGGCAATGGCCCTCGTATCTTTGGGGAAACAGGACCCTCCATAGCCAGGCCCTGGGTGCAGGAACTTGGGGCCAATCCTCTTATCAAGTCCCATTCCCTTTGCCACCTGATGCACGTCCGCACCCACCAGATCGCAAATATTGGCCATTTCATTAATAAACGATATTTTCGTGGCCAAAAATGCATTGGAGGCGTATTTGATCATCTCCGCTGTTTCCACGTTCGTAATGACAACAGGCGTTTCGATGAGGTAGAGGGGGGAATAGAGGTCTTTCATGATGGCATTGGCCTGCTCACTTTCAGATCCTATGACTACCCGGTTTGGTCTCATAAAGTCCTCTATGGCTGAACCCTCTCTGAGGAATTCGGGATTGGAGACCACGTCAAAGGCAATATCCTGCTCCTGGTTTTTCTTAACAATCTCCTTGATCTCTTTTCCTGTCCCCACGGGGACGGTACTTTTTGTGGCTATGACTTTGTACCCTTTCATGAGTTTTCCGATCGTTTCAGCCACCTGATAGACATACTCCAGATTGGCTGAACCGCCTGAACCGGAAGGCGTTCCCACGGCAATGAACACGACCAGGCTCTTCTCCACCGCATCGGCCACATCTGTAGTGAAATGGAGCCGACCTGCGGATTGACACCGCTTCACCATTTCCTCTAGACCTGGTTCATAGATGGGAATGATACCTTGCCGGAGGGCATCTATCTTTTTCTCATCATTATCCACACAAACTACGGTGTTGCCGAATTCGGCAAAACAGGTGCCTGTCACAAGGCCCACATATCCCACCCCAACAACACAAATATTCATATCCCTGACCGCCTCCTTATGACTTCAGACGATTATTGAAAACCTTCTTTAACTCTTCTGCCTTCACGGTTGAGGTTCCCACTTCACCCACCACAATCCCCGCTGCAAAATTGGAGATGATTGCAGCGGATTTGGGATCCAAGCCAGAGGCCAATCCGAGACAGAACGTACTAATGACTGTATCTCCTGCTCCTGTCACGTCATAGACCTTTCTTGCCACGGTGGGAATATGGCTTATCTCACCACTATTTTCAAACAGGCTCATCCCATCCTTCCCCTGCGTGATGAGTACATAACGGCAATTTAATTCCTTCAGCATCTGTTTCCCAGCCCGCACAAGGCTTTCTCGATCATCAATCTCCATTCGGCAGAACGCACCCGCCTCATGATGGTTAGGTGTTATCACATCTACGTTCTGGTAAAACTCAAAATTGCCGATCTTGGGATCCACGGCGAGGATGGCACTCGAGTGCAAAACCAGGCCTCTCAGGCCTTCCATCAACTCGGCAGATATGACACCCTTGCCATAATCGGCCACGACTATGGCATCATAGCTATCCTCCATCTTTTGGATAAAATCGAGAATCTTTTCGACACTTTCAACCCCCAACTTCTTCCGGCTCTCACGATCAAATCGAACCACCTGCTGGTTGTGGGCGACCACCCTTGTTTTCACACTTGTTGGACGGCGGGATTCTGTAATAATGCCATCCGTCCTCAAGCCTTGCCTCTTCACCCATTCCACGATTTCCTGTCCCGTTTGGTCATCCCCTATGACCCCGCAGAGAATGGGGTTTCCCCCGAGAGAGGCGATGTTGTTGAGGACGTTGGCCGCACCGCCCAGCATTTTTGTCTCTTCTTTGATATCTACCACGGGCACAGGTGCCTCTGGAGAGATGCGGGAGACATCACCCCAGATATATTCATCCATGATGATGTCGCCCACGACGATCACCCTCGCATCAGAGAACCTGTCCACACATCTTTTGAGTTCCTCGGAGTTATGGTGAATGCCCATTTCCTGTATCATTTTGTCGTTCGATTCCTTTAGCGTATTCTTCCCACCCTCCTCGATGGAGGGGAGCAAGGGCTCGCGACCCCGCCTGCCGCCAGCGCCTGCCCGGCTATCTTAGAGCTTTCCCCCATCAGGATAACGGGTATATGTATCATCATGTCCAAGTGTTGTCTATATAATTTGAAGCCACGCATGTGGATCATTTTTTCGTGTTCAAGATGACAGAGGGAGTAAGAAAGCTATTCATATTGACTTTTTTGGTTGGCTCTTCTAAATAAGTGGCCTAAAATTCACTGGAGTAGACCTTAGATGGCCCAAAACCATTATGGGGAGAGAAATCATTGAGAATTATCATTGTGGGTGCCGGTGAGGTAGGTTTCCACATCGCGCAGAAACTGTCCGAAGAAAACCAGGACGTCTTCTTGATAGACAAGGATCAGGAAAAAATCAGACGTATCACTGAGAACTTGGATGTCCAAGCCATCCTGGGATCGGGAACGAGCCCGGACACACTCAGGGACTCAGGCATTGAGGATGCGGAAATGATGGTTGCCGCTACAGACAGTGACGAGGTCAATCTGATTGCTTGCTTGCTAGCCCGCCACCTGAATCCATATATCGTGAAGCTTGCACGAGTGCGGAATCCAGAGTATCTGAAGGAGAAGGACCTTTTTGGCCAGGACCTTCTCAGTGTGGACCAGATTATCAATCCCGAGTCGGAGATGGTCGAAACCATCAGAGACCTCATGATGGTACCTGGGGCCTCTGATGTCATCGATTTTGTGGATGGACGCGTCAAACTCGTTGGTGTCACCGTCAAGCCCGACTCCCCATTTGTAGGTCGCCAGCTTCTCTCCTTCAAGGGCATGGAAGGGAAACTCCTTCTGGGGGCTATTGTGCGCGGAGAGCAAGTTATTATTCCCCACGGTGAGGACACCCTGGAGGCAAACGACATGGCCTACGTTGTGGTAAGGTCGGATGAACTTCCTGACGTATTCCGCAAGCTCGATATCAAAGATGAAGGCTTGAGAAGGGTTATTATCGTGGGAGCTGGGGAGACGGGAACCGCTTTAGCGAACTTTTTTGACAAGACCAAAATCAACGTAAAGATCATAGAAAAGGACAATCAGCGATGCACCAGCTTGGCCCAAACCCTGGAAAGGGTCATCGTCATCAACGGAGATGGTTCAGATAAAACCCTGCTCCAGGAGGAGAATATTAGCGATTGCGACTTCATGGTGGCTGTCACAGGGGATGAAGACAGCAATGTGCTCATGTCGATCCTGGCAAAGGGACTGGGGGCCAAAAAGACCATAACGCGTATCAGTAAACTGAGTTATATCCCCCTCGTCTCGGCCCTCGGCATTGATACCGTCGTGAGCCCAAGGCTCTCTGCCATCAGGGCCATACTTCAACATATAAGAAAAGGCAAGATCATATCCGTAGCCCCCCTAAAGGGAGAACATGCCGAAGCCATTGAGGCTGAGGCGCTGGAGAGCTCCGACCTCGTGAACCTTCCCCTTTCCAAGGTCAAGTTTCCTAAAGGGTCGCTTGTGGGGGCCATCGTCCGTAATGATGAGATCATCATCCCCCTTGGGGATAGTGTGATCAAACCAAAAGACCGCCTTATTATTTTCACGCTTCGCAAAGAGGTTCCCAAACTGGAGAAACTTCTCACCGTCAAACTGGAATACTTCTAATGCATCCTCAACTCATCCTTCGATTTATCGGAATCCTGATCTTTTTCTTGGGCGTATCAATGGCGGGGCCGCTGCTGGTCTCCCTTCTTTATGGGGAGGGCAGTACTTGGGCCCTTCTTTACTCTATGTTAATCACTTCCGGCATAGGCTTTTTATGCTTTATTACTACCAAAAAAGACAAAGAGACACACCTGAGCCATCGCGATGGTGTTGCCATTGTCACTTTCGGATGGTTGGCAGCCGGACTCGTGGGAGCCATTCCCTATCTGCTTTCAGGTTCCATACCCAATTTCACCCACGCCTATTTTGAGTCTATTTCAGGTTTCACCACAACGGGCGCTTCCATTTTGACAGATGTAGAGCGTCTTCCAAAGGGAATCTTACTCTGGAGGAGCCAGTCCCAATGGTTTGGCGGCATGGGAATCATCGTCCTCTCCATTGCTATTCTCCCCTTCCTGGGAGTGGGTGGAATGCAGGTATACAAGGCTGAGATTCCCAGCCCAGTGGTGGACAAGTTGAAGCCACGGATATCGGAAACGGCCAAAACCCTGTGGAAGTTGTATTTGCTCATCACAGTCGTACAGATCATTCTTCTCTTTGGCGGCGGCATGCCCCTTTTTGAAGCCGTGTGTCACGGCTTTTGCACCATGCCAACAGGCGGCTTTTCTCCCAAAAATGCCAGCATCGCCCATTACAACAGCCCCTATTTTGATGGTGTCATCATTGTTTTTATGCTCCTTGCGGGAATCAACTTCTCCCTCCATTACAAGCTCATCAGGGGAGATCTCACCATCTTTGGGAAGGATCCCGAATGTCGCGTCTTTTTCGTCTTGGTCGCCTTATTCATTATCGTGGTCACTTTCAATATCCATGGGACGGTATATGATTCCTTTGCAAAGGCCTTCCGGTACGCTGCCTTCCAAGTGACGTCTATTATCACCACCACAGGCTTTGTGACCGCAGATTACGATCTTTGGCCTCCCCTGTCCCGAAATCTATTACTCTTATGCATGTTCCTGGGTGCCATGGCGGGTTCAACGGGCGGTGGCATGAAGATCATGCGCATTATACTGCTTGCAAAACACTGCTATTATGAGGTCTTTCGTATCATTCATCCCCATGCCATTACCTCTGTTAAATTGGGCAGAAGGCCAATACCTGCCGAGGTATTGAGCAGTATCTGGGGGTTCTTTCTTCTTTTCTTAGGCCTCTTCATTGTGGCCGCCTTGATCATGGCCTCACTCGGGTTGGACATGATCTCTGCCTTTGGCTCTGTTGCAGCCTCCATCGGCAATATCGGTCCTGGCTTGGGGCTCGTTGGTCCAACCAAAAATTATGTGTCCATACCTTTTATTGGCAAATGGGTCCTGATCTTTTGTATGATTCTGGGAAGACTTGAGATCTATACGGTGATTGTTTTGCTGACGCCAGAATACTGGAGGAAGTAGAAGGAAGCCTTATGCATCATGAAATTATCATGGAAATTAAAAAATATTTAACAAGTTTTGTTATATTTTATTGTGGTAAATTATAATATTTCTTTTTGGCAGGAGGTATTTGTTCATGAAGATTGAAGAACTGATTTCTGGCAAGGATGACCAGGGTGAGGTGGATTTTGAAGGGATTTCCATTCCCGTCTCGGCACTCAAGAGACTTATCAAAGATGGCTACGAGCATGTAAAGCTCTACAAAGAAAACAACACATTCTCCCTATGGGGGAAAACTTGTACGGCCTGCTTCACTGAGGAGCAACTCCGCGAGCGGGCAGGATCGAAATGAATTTAGAGAATCTGGCATCCAGATCATCCAAAATGACCCATTCATATTCTTCTCGAAATTCCTGCCAGATGAAAGACAGGGTATCCCTGAGGATAGATGCGGCCTCAGGGTCCGCATTCAGGGCATAGGACATAAAATCCTTGACAAAGATCTCTTCAAACCCTGGCATATCATAGGGCGGCTTCTCGCTGCCGGCCCTTAGTCGTTTTAACAGCCTCTTTGCCTGCTCAAGGGAAAGCCCCGAAAAGCTGGGCTGAAGGTCCAACAAGAGACGGCCCCAAGGGTTGAAAAGAAGGGGACGAAACGTTAACTCCGGGGAACCCATCAATTCTTCATCCGTGGGGTAAGAGGCCGCGAGTCGTTCTATAAGACCATCCAATACCATCACACGACGGAGATCCTCAAGAGACTCACCCAATTCAGAGAGCCATTCAAAATCCTTGTACGCTTCCATTCCCTTCCGGCCCAGGTAATGCCGAGGCCTCTTGTCCAATAGCCCTTCGAGGGTACCTCCCCAGTGTTCACCCCAGAAGTCGGTATCCAAACCCTGGGCAAAAAACCAGCTTTCTTTTAACCAGCGCTCTGCTTCCCACCTCAATTTCAGCGTCAGCCCAAACCCCACGCGAAAAAGGTCAACAAAGGAGTGGGTCTCGAGGACCTTTTCGGCCTTAGACAAGTCTTTCCCGCACAGCCTCTCAAGGGCCAAGTTTAGAACCCTTGCCGCCTTCTGACATGTGCTGACCAGCACATCAAGCTCAGGGACCAGGAGCCCGTCTGCTGACATGATCTGGTTGCAAACCCCCGCAAACTCAAGACGAATCTTATCCATAAAAATGGGCTCCTCGGTCTTGTAGGCGACCTCTGTTAACATGTTTTCTGTCTCTGTGTGATAAAGGGGAAGTGCAGGAACCATGGCCCGGATTTCTTCATCCTCAAGAATATCTGGCAACGTCTCTGGTTTCTCAGGGCTCAGTGCATCAGGATCCAGAGGAGCATAGACCGACATGGCCTCTTCAAAGGGGAGGAAACCGTGCTCTGCAAGCCGGACATTCCTCAATCTAAACATCTCCTCCTCCATCTCAGCAGGGAGAAAACCCGCGAGGTTCGTGAGAAATGCCTGGTACCGGAGGTTATCCCCCCTGGCCATCTCTCTTATGATACTCTCGATGGTCTCTCGATACTCAGAATCGGTGATCCTGATGTGAAAAATGCCATCTAGGCTAAAAAAACCCTCTGGAAGATCATACGCCTCATCATTTTTGTCTAGGACAATCACCTCCATACTCTTGAAGAAGTGGTAAGAGGCCAGGGCTTCTCCCTGGCCAAATATCCAACTGAGGAGTCTATTGGGATCGGCCTGTTGAAGTCTTTTGATCCAAGCCGAGGTTTGCTCCATGTCCAGCCGATCTTTTCTCCAGATCTCCAGGTCCAGCAGGTACTGCCACTGCGCGTCGGATGCCAATTCCAAAAGAGGGAGGCAGTCCTCTTCACCAACCTTTTTGACCAGCCAAAAAAAATCGCCAGACGGGAGGGTCTGAACCATTTTTCGGGGGTTCTTCTGTTCCATAATGCGACCCAGGATTTTGCTGCCCGTCAGGGCATGGAGGTCCTTCATGAGACCTTCATATTCAGTCGGGACAGGCTTTTCAGCCCTGGTCCCGAAACTCTCTTCATTTTCTTGCTTTTGCACTCTCTGTATCCCTCTTCCTTGAAGGAAATTGTGTATGGACCCAGCTTTGAATATCTGCTCCCACACCCGTTGCGGGCCAATATGGCGTTGTTTGTTGGGGAAGACAAAATCGGTGTGGTGAACGGGATTATTTCTACCAGAATGTGGCTTGAAAGAAAAGACTTTCTCCAGCTGGTGCCATTGAGAAGTAAAGATCTCGGGCTTGGAGTACTCGGCTTTGAGCCACCCCTACAGGGGAATTTTAGGGTCTCTGTTTCATGCGAAAGCATTCTGGAGTAATGGAGTAATGATAAGGAGGTCTTCAAGTTGAAATTCAGGTTCTAGCTTTTTCCAATACTCCAAGACTCCAAAACTCCAGTACTCCAAAACAACTCACTATCTTTACCGGCAGAACCAATAATGTCTGACCTTGCCCGGAGAACCAGGTTTTTAACTTGTCAAGAAAGAAATCAGGACTTTCGAAAAACCGGCTTCTGAGAAGCTGATGGAAAATGTTCAGCTGCAAGGCTTCCGAAATCCCGAGGAATGAGGCGTACATAGAAGTACGCCGCAGTGACGAGGGATAAGGGTAACGCAGCAGATGGGCGTTTTCCGCATTCCTCATAGGTGAGGTACTTGCTGGTGTTGTTGTCATAACAAGGTTCAAGGGGCTTGATATCTCCCTCCTCTTTCATCTTCTCAGCATATTGCCGCAGGGTCCGGCCCAGTTCCTTTTTGGAAAACCCATATTCCTGGGCAAGCCACTTTGTCCCTGGCCCATTTCTGCTAACGGCTGACATTTGCCACAAGGCCTTGAGCCTCAGTTCCCTCAGCTCCTGTTCATCAACCCCTAGGGAGGCCGCCACGAGGGCCGCTCTGACAAAATGTCCCCGTTCAATTTCGGCCCTCAGTTCTTTTCTATCTAATTTATCGTTCATAGTAGAAAATACGTCATCAGATCTATGAATCGAGGGAGCAAATAATCTAGGCCCAAAGGACTCGGCTTTCATTTCAGCCCGCAGGGGTGTGAAGTGAGGGCACGCCCTTTTTCGAGAGGACATATCTCAAAAAAATTCCACTGAGTATCGCCGTGGCCCAATATTTGGGGTTCCTGCCCGCCATCGCTCTCGCTCAGGCGAGGTAGGCGGGTGCGCCCCAGAACTACTGGGAGTCTGCAACTCACTCCTTAAACCTCAAATATTGGGTCACCTCCCGCTAACAATATAGATATGGCCTTGAGAAAAGGGGCGTGGCCTCACACAGACACAATCCAGTTCTTTACCGAACGGTATATTCAATAATCAGTTCACCGACAAAGCTTAACGATAACACCAGCACAGCTGGTGGATTTTGAAAATGACTAAGCCATCGAGCAAAACAGTTAGGCCCGAACAGGGTCGTGCACTTGCTCGGGCCAATGTTTCGTTGGGGGGATTAGTACATATCTTCAGGCGGCATGCCGGGTACCTCACCTTTCTTCTTCTCCGGCTTCTCTGCCACCATCGCTTCTGTGGTCATGAGCAACCCTGCCACGGATGCCGCATTCTGAAGGGCAAATCGCGCCACCTTCGTGGGATCAATGATGCCCCCCTTCATGAGATCCTCGTATTCACCACTCTCCGCATTAAACCCAAAGCTGCCTTTGCCTTCCATCACCTTTTGCACCACGATGGAACCCTCGAAACCTGCGTTGCTTGCGATCTGCCTCACCGGCTCTTCCAGCGCTCGCCTGACCAACTTGACGCCCAGTTGCTCCTCGCCAGGCAACTCCAACTGCTCCAACGCCTTCATGGCTCTAACAAAAGCCACACCGCCGCCCGGCACAATCCCTTCCTCCACAGCCGCACGGGTGGCATTAAGGGCATCTTCCACCCTGTCTTTTTTCTCCTTCATCTCCATCTCAGTGGCCGCTCCCACATTGATAACCGCTACCCCTCCGATCAGCTTGGCCAGACGCTCCTGCAATTTTTCCCTGTCATAATCACTGGTGGTATCTTCGACCTGCACCCTGATCTGTTTCACCCGGCCTTCCAATGACTCGCGACTACCACCTCCATCCACGATCGTGGTGTTGTCCTTGTCTATATTGATCCTCTTTGCTGTACCCAAATCGTTAAGGGTTACATTCTCCAGCTTAACGCCCAGCTCCTCACTGACCACCTGACCCCCTGTCAGAATCGCTATATCTTCCAGCATCGCTTTGCGTCTGTCACCAAAACCAGGGGCCTTGACCGCAGCACACTTCAAGGTACCACGCAACTTGTTCACCACTAGCGTGGCCAACGCCTCGCCTTCCACATCCTCTGCGACAATCAGAAGGGGCTTGCCCATCTTGGCAATCTGCTCCAGAATGGGGACCAGGTCTTTCATATTGCTGATCTTCTTCTCATGCAAAAGCAGGTAGGGCTCTTCCAGATTTGCCTCCATCTTTTCCGGATCGGTCACGAAGTAAGGGCTCAAATACCCACGGTCAAACTGCATCCCTTCTACAATCTCGAGGGTCGTCTCCATGCCCTTGGCTTCCTCAACCGTGATGACGCCTTCCTTGCCCACCTTCTCCATGGCCTCAGCAATAATATCGCCAATGGTGCTGTCGTTGTTCGCACTCACGGTGCCTACCTGCGCAATCTCCAACTTCTCTTTCGTCGGTTTGGAAAGCTTCTTTAACTCGTCCACAACCGCATCCACAGCCCTCTCTATCCCGCGCTTTATGGCCATAGGGTTGGAACCTGCTGCCACCAGCTTGCTGCCTTCACGGTAAATGGCCTGAGCCAATATGGTCGCTGTCGTGGTGCCATCTCCGGCCACATCGGACGTCTTGGACGCTACCTCCTTGACCATCTGCGCCCCCATGTTTTCAAACTTGTCCTCCAGCTCAATCTCCTTGGCCACCGTCACACCATCCTTCGTCGTCTTCGGAGAGCCCCACGATTTTTCCAACAGTACATTGCGTCCCTTTGGACCCAAGGTCACTTTCACTGCGTCTGCCAAGGTGTCCACACCAATCAGCATCTTCTCCCTGGCATTGGAACTGTATTTGATCTCTTTACCCGCCATATTTCATCACCTCCCCTTCTTCTTCTTTTCCACAATACCCAAGATATCATCTTCTCGCATGATGATATGCTCCACACCTTCAATCTGGATCTCTGTGCCCGCATATTTTCCAAACAGAATCCGGTCATTCTTCTTCACCGACATGGGAATTCTCTTTCCATTCTCATCCAGTCTTCCAGGTCCAGCAGCGACCACCTTGCCCTCTTGAGGTTTCTCCTTTGCCGTATCCGGGATAATAATACCTCCTGAGGTCTCTTCATCCTCCTCAATCCTGAGAACCAGAACCCTGTCACTTAATGGCTTAATCTTCATCACTCAAATCCTCCTTTTCTTAATTATTTACCAAAAAATCCAAGGCTATGCTTTCACCGGGCAAATGGTTGTCGGCTTGAAAAGAGACCCCCATGCCCCCGGTAATGGATACCTCCCGTGTTTTGGTCAAAAATGCGGTTTAACCTGTTGATTTTATTGATGGATGTCTAAAATTGAAATGAATATAAACACAATTCTTGGATTGTCAAGGCCAGGGCCTGCTTCACTCGCCTTCGCGCGGATGCCCTGCGGCCTGCTGCGGGGAGGAAGCGAAAGGCGACCGCGCCGAAGCCTTGGCGAAGGCGGGGCCTACGCTACGGCGCAGCTTGGCGCGCCATAGCTCGTAAGAGCGACGGCGGCTTCCGCTTGGTTTCGGCAAATATGCCCCGCGCCTTGGCGCGGGGTGCTTCACTTCTCTACTGACTGTAGATAGCAATGGCTTGTATGGGAAGACGTCATCTTTGCTCCGCACGGGCTGTAAATTTCTCCAGTTGTTTTTCGTAATAGCCTCTATTCTGCGGCGCAAGGGATATGGCCTCCTGAATGGTCTCTACGGCCTCCTGGTTCATCCCATTGGCATAATAGGCCTCTGCGAGGGTAGTATCAGCGAACGCTCTCTATCTCTTAAGGTCTCATCGGCCGCGGTGACCAAGATCCATGCCAGGTTGTTCAGTGCAACAGCTTGTGAATGATCAAGGTAAATGACCTTCTCATAGGTCTCAATGGCTTCATCCAGTTTGCCCATTTCATGATAGGCTCCAGCCAGAGCCAAAAGAAACTGTACGTTGTTCGGATCCTTAACGAGTTGCTTTTTTAACGAAGTGCTTATTACCCTATGGCCCAGGCCTTGCTTTACAGAACTGAAATTCAGAAAAAAGCCAAAACCCATAAGAACCAAGTAGACCAGAAAAGAAGTGGCCACAAATCGGTGGTGTCTTTTTGCGAGTCCAGGTTCGCTCAATGTGCGCCAGAGATAATCTACCCGTTCCTTAATGCTAAAATGATGCCAACTAGGAAGTTCCCTACTCTTTCCGCTAAGGAGCGCAATCTTCTCGAGGGAGCTAATGGTGGGTCGGGGACTGCCCATGGTGGTTGCGGAGTACAGATCCGCCTGACGTTCAAAGTTCCTCATAAAGAATCCAACCACGAGGCGGAAGTAGACAAGTACAATGGCCAAAACAGAGAGCCCGTAAATCACAAGGAATGTATGACCTGAGAGTGTCTTGGAAAATCTAATAAGAAGGTATTCTAGAAAGAGAATGTAAAGCCCCGGATCCTCAAGATTGAACAACCCCAGGACCAAGACCATAAATCCGAGGAAGAAGAAGATGTAAAGTAGGAGATGACGATACTTGGCGTGCCCCATTTCATGGGCCACCACAGCCTTCAGTTCTTCCAGGGAGAGGACCTCCATGAGCGCGTCCGTGATGAGTATGTAGCGAAATCTCGGGATAATACCCATAATGCCGGCTGTCATCATCTTGCCTTCAAAAATGGGCCATCGCATAAGCTCACGATATTTCAAGCCCTTTTCGTGTAAAAAGCGCTTTACTTCCCTCACCTTTTCCGAAGGTCTAAAGGGACGGCATCCCCACCAATACTGGATAAGTTGTGGTAAAAAGATCATGAGGACAGTGATGAGAATGGCAAAAAACAGAAACTGTCCCTTCGGTTTATTCAGGAAACTCTCGGGTCCCCCCCAAGGGGTGAAGGTCATGAGATCATGTGAAATGGCAAGTACCAGCCATGGAAAGAGAATGGGAATGTTCAGTCTAAAATTGGAGGTGATAAACGACTTTCTCTGAACCTCTGTGCGAAATGCCACTCTGTATAGGGGGTAAGAAAAATACCAAATTGTGCCCAGATAGACAAAAAAGAGGGCGAGGGCGATTACGCCCTGTAAGACCGCAAAATACTTCAATCCCGGAACAACCTGAATCCAGGATCTAAGGTAAAAGACGTTGACGTCTAAGGCGAATATACATATGGCGAGGATGGAGAGCCGAAAGGTTAGCCCCTGATATTCTCGCACCAAACGGCCATGTCCTTCGGCCTCTTTATCGAAACGAACAAGGACCCGTTGAAAAACCCATCGGCTATACCCTGCAAAGGCCAGCCAGGTCATGAAAAGCATGGCGAGCGTGAAGTATAAGGAGTTCTCTGCGGGCTTGCTGGGGTAGGCGAAGTAGTAGATAAAGAGGACAATAATGAAATAGATAATATTGTTGAACATAACAAACTGGCCCACCTACTCCATACCCTGAATGGCTTACCTGGCAGGCACTGCGCCGCCTTTTATAAATTCTAATTTGCCCTCTCCTGGGGCTAGTGAGGGATTGCCCTGAAGAACAATGGCCACACCGTATCGGTCCTCAAGATCAGCCAACTCTCTCCTCTTTCGATTCTGGAGGTAGGCGGCAACCTCCATGGGAAGGGCCCCTTTCACTTCCGTTATGCCCCCCTTCCAAACGCCCATCCAGATGCGACGCAAAAGGGAAACAGAGGCCGACTCCACAGACATAATGCTCCCTCTGCCCTGACAATAGCGACAGGTTTGATAACTCCTTGATTCGATGGACGGCCTCAGTCTCTCTCTGGAGAGTTCCAGGAGTCCAAATTTAGAGATATGGGATGTATCCGTCTTGGCCCGGTCTTTTCTGAGCTCTTCTCGAAGAACCTTCTCCACCTCCCTGACATGTTTGCGGTCCCTCATATCAATGAAGTCAATAACCACCAACCCCCCCATGTCCCTCAACCGGAGCTGTCTGGCGATCTCCCCTGCGGCCTCCAGATTGTTCTTATAGGCCATACTTTCAATATTCTTTCCCACTTTCGTGCGGCCGGAATTCACGTCAATGGAGATCAGTGCCTCTGTGGCATCTATGACAATGTAACCCCCTGAACCCAATTGAACCTTGTTGCTGTAAATGCTCTCAATCTGCGTCTCGATCTGGTGCTGGTCAAAAATAGGCCGATTGCCCCTGAAGTACCTAACTCGACCTTTTTGCCTGGGGGATATGATCTTCATATATTCCTTGATCCGGTCGTGGGTTTCCTTGTCATCCACGAGGATCTCGGAAACATCACTATTGTAGTAATCTCTCAGGGTACGGAGACATATATCCTGCTCTTTGTGAATCACAGAAAGGGTGGGAGATTTTTTTGCCCTTTTCTTGATGTCCGTCCAAATCCTCAGGAGCCGGTTGAGATCCCGGGAGAGCTCCTTCTTGCTTTGGCCTGCGGCAACCGTCCTAACGATATATCCGATCTCTTCAGGCCGCTTCAGTCGCCCCATAATGGACTTCAGTCTTTGTCTCTCCTTATCATCCTCTATCTTTCTCGATACACCATTAACGGTCCGGCCGACGGTCAAGACAAGATATCTCCCCGCCAATGAGAGATAGGTGGTGAGATGGGCTCCTTTGCGCCCGGGCATCTCTTTTGTCACCTGGACGAGGAGCTCCTGCCCCTTTTTGACCAGATTCCCAATGGGCGGGATACCCTTATCTTTCGGATCTCGGCGTGTTGTCTGGTAGTATTCGGGATGTATTTCGTCGGCAGGCAGCAGACCGTTCTTTTCGGATCCGAAATTGACGAAACAGGCTTGGAGCCGCGGCTCTATCCGCTCCACGATTCCTTTGTAGATGTTTCCCCTGATTTCCTCGGCGGTGGATGTTTCGATATGAAATCCATCCAGCATGCCGTCCTTGATGAAGGCTACCCTGTACTCTTCAGGCTCCAGGGCATTGATAAGCATCTTTGTTGTCATGCGTGATTTAGCTCTGCCCTTCCGTTGCGTTCGTAATGTTGCTTTGCCTGATACATGAAGGTCCTAATGGCCGCCTCCCTACCGGGTTGAAAGGTATCATCATAAGGCGTATCCAGATAGGGGACCTTCATGCGGTTCATGATGGGCCTGACTATGGCCGAAGTGGCGGTGCCCGGCATGCACGTGAAGGGATAGACGTTTACCACGCCGTTATATCCCTCATGCACATACTGCACGATACCTGGGATGCTCAAGCAGGTCTCTGTTCCCACTTCAAAGGAATAGAGATCCTCCTCATTGACCACCTTTTCCAACTGGCCTATCCTGTGATCACCAGCCAGGTCAATGACTTGCCTCGCCCTTTTATAGATCTGTTCCTGCTTTCTCTGCTGAAATCGAAGCTCTATTTCATGACTCAACATCTTCTTTAGATACCTCATAGCCTCGCCCAGACGAAACTGCTTCAGGCTCAGCTTTAGTCCTTTTCTGGCCTCCCTTACCCTATCATAGGTGGTGTAATTAAACCATTCCGCAATAGATGCATTGACCACCTCAGCACCATACTTTTCCAGCGTGCGAATGACGTCCTGGTTCGATTGGACATGGCTTCTCAGGTAAATCTCACCCACAATACCAATGAGGGGTTTGCGAGGAATGGTCGGGTCCATAAGGGCTTTTCCCTGCTTAATGATCTCTTCCAGCTTATCAAGTATTTTCTCTAAGTCCTTCTTGGCCCCGTATGCTTCAAAGCACTCAGCCATCTCATGCATGGACCTCTCTATGAATTCATCAGCCATACCTCGCTCTTTTTCATAAGGCCTTACTCTCCACAAAAGCCTGTCTAAGACATCAGCCACGACAATAGCGAAGTAGCCAACCATCCGCACATCCGTCTTCTGCTCCTCTTCAATCATCCCATCTAGAGCATATGCACTAAATGCATTGGGTGAACCGAAATTCACGGCCCTCAGTTCGGGAAAGGAATCTAAAATGATCCTCTGGTACTTATCGTACATCCCGAAACGACATGGTCCTTCTGAGGTGGGCATGAGGATGGTGTAATTCTCAGGATGAAAATCATCCCCGAGCCTATCCTTTTCTTTGTTCAAGAAATAAAGGATGTCGCCTGTGGTCACCTGACACGGATAACACTCTTTACCGGAAGTAAACTCTTTTCCAAGATCCATACCCTTGTAAGTATCGAGGACCCTTGCATCAATCCCAAAGCTTCTGAGGGCTCCAGCAACAAGGTGGTTTGCCCTCCTAGCCATCTCTGGCAGGAGAAGAATCTTGTCCCTGCCATTAAATTGCCCCGCACCTTCGGAAAGGGAGCTGAATATCTGGTTGCCGTATTTCTTCATTTCCATCCAACTTACCTCCAGTTGGCTTCACGACGAAAGACTGGACGAAAAAGCCTGACCTCATTCTCCTCAACTTCGATCGGTCGTAAGGGATTCAGCACGCTCGGGGGAGATGGGCGAGGACGGATAAACATGGGGTCTATCCGCAGGATACTCTCCCATATCTGAATCTGGTTTCTGCATTGTATTCTCTATGACATTCTTGTACGCTTCGAGCCTTGTCATCACCCCAGCAACGGCACTGTGCTCATCTAGTTCAAGGATGAGATAGGGTTTATCTCCCATGAGGTGCTTGTAAAAATGTTCAATAAAGGAGTCGGCTCCACAGCTGAAATTGGTGATATGAAGACCAAAATAGTTGGGGCGAGTCTTTATAAACCGCGCCGTCCTCAGTATCTGGGCCCCCAGTCCCCAGTACATGGAGGGGAAATCTGAGAGGTCCACGTCAGTCACATCTATGAAATCCATGGGCACGGCATCCACACCGATTTTGGCCATGTTCTGACCCAACCTCAAATTCAGCCTCTCATCGTAGAGGTTATAAGGCCGCCCCGTCACCAGGACCAAGGGCGCGTCGGAGGGATGGGCCTCCATGATCTCCTTCCCCATCGCATACATTTCCTCAACGAACACATTCTGTCTTTCCAGGGCATATTCCAAAGCCCTCTCAATTTCTGATCGGCTCTTGCCCAGCTTCTTTGAAAGCTGCTCGCTCAACTCCACAGCCAGCGTGGAGGTGTCATATTTCAGGTGAATGATAGGGCTCAGTATGGAGGCCTTGTTCAGGTCAAGGGCCACACGAACCATATACTGGTTGGACGATACGAGGGGACAATAAAAACCCCTTTCATGTTCTTTCGGTGTTGGCATATTGATCATGCTGGGCAGAAAAAGATATCTCGTTTTTCCCACAAGCGCCTTCACATGACCGTGGGATACTTTGATGGGGTAGCACGTCTCTGAGGTCATGGCCTCGATGCCAGCACTTGAGATCTGACTGTTGGTAGGCGGCGTAAAGACGACTCTATATCCCAGTCTATCAAAGAAATGGGCCCACAGTACGCCGGTCTGCAGAGAGTAAAGGCTTCTCTGCATTCCCATGGTGGGCCGTCCGTCCACCTCCAATATGGGTTCTCCCTTCAATTCTTCATACGCACCGTCCATGTGGGACAGCCAGATCTTCTCTCTCAGGAGAAAATAGTTTTCCTTCTTTTTGCCCTTGCCCCTGATCAAATCATAGCGGCCGCACTCGCCTCCCCATATGCTCTTTCGACCATCAAAGTCATAGATCTTCAGCTTGCACTGGTTATGGCAACTGGCATCTGCACGGCAGACCTTCTCGGTGTAATCCATCTTATCATTTATGGCACTGTCCAGTCCCCTGAAGGTGCTCGTCGTCGTATTTTCCAGCTCCATCTTCTCCTGAAGGCTAATGGCTGCGCCAAAGGCACCGAGCACCTCCCTGTGCTTGGGCACGACAAGTCCCCGGCCCAAAACATTCTCGAAGGCGGCCACTACCGCCTTGTTCAGAGAAGGCCCGCCCAAGAACATCACCCGCTGTCCTGTCTTCCTTTTCCCGACAACGCGGTTGAGGTAGTTATACACAATGGCATAGCATAGACCCGCAATAAGATCGTCCCTTGGTAGTCCTTTCTGAAGATAAGAGACAAGGTCTGACTCCATAAAGACCGTGCATCGCTCTGCCAGTTTAACCGGGGTATCTGAGGAGAGTGCAATCTCCTGAAACTCCCCCACAATGTTGATCCCGTACTTATTGGCCAGCTCATGGAGAAAACTCCCCGTACCCGCAGCACAGACCTTGTTCATGTCAAAATCAAGTGGGTAGGCATTTGCGATATAGATATATTTTGAGTCCTGCCCTCCAATCTCGAAGATGGTATCAATGCTGGAGTCGATCTCCACGGCGCCTCTGGCGTGGGCTGTGATCTCATCAATAATAAGGTCCGCATTGAGAAAATCTCCTACCACGTTCCTTCCTGAACCCGTAGTGGCTGTAGCGATGATCTCCACCTTGTCACCTAATTCATCCCGGATGATCCTCAGAAGCCCCTGCGTAACCTCTATCGGTTTTCCCTGGGTGTGCACATAACTCTTGTGGATGATCTCACGATTTTCATCGATCAAGGCATATTTAGTCGTGGTGGAACCTATGTCGATGCCAAGATAGACGCGTTCTTTCTTTATAAAGGACCGCTTTCGCACTTCGTTGTCCTCTGGAAAATGGGTCTCCTTCAGTTCCAGCTTGGGGGCAACGGGAAACTCAGAGGTCTCCTTCCCCCTAATAAATTCTGACGCCTCAAGGTGTAGATTATTCTCCAAGCCCAGATCAAGGGCATGAAGTGCTACGCCCAGGGCCCCCACCGAGGCGTTGTGCCCCGGTACAATCAGCTCAGGGAAGTAGTCCTTGAAGGCTCGCACTTGGAGCTCGTTCATGGAAAGTCCGCCAATGAAAAGGATGGGATTTTCAAGGACACGATTGCAGACAATGGTGCTCATGTAGTTCCTTGCATTTCCCAAATGCAATCCATAGATTATGTCTTCAAGCTTCTCCCCTTTGTTCTGAAGGTGGATCATATCTGACTTGGTAAAAACAGTGCAGCGGCAAGCCACATTGGAAGGCTTTTCACTCTTGAGCCCCAGTTTGATGAAATCCTCCAAAATGCTATCCGTCTGGTTCTGGGAGATATCCACCTTCTCCGAATAGATGGCCGTGGCCAAGCGCTGGGCCTGCTGGTCTATGAATGAGCCCGTACCCGATGCACACGGCCCGTTTGTGTTGAAATATTCCAGTTCCCAGCTCACCCCGTCATGGCTCACCTGAAAGAGGGCAATATCCTGACCCCCCATGCTGATGATACTCTTTACATCCGGCCTCACCCATAAAGATCCTAGCACCTCGCTGATGGTTTCGAACTCATAGAAGCCGCCCACCCTCTCGCTGATCTTCTGTCCATGGTTCCCCGTAAATGCGACGGCCTTAATTTTTTCTTGACCAAACCGTTGATACAGTTCCTGGAAAAGCTCCAGGACCTCCTCCTCTACCTTGCCCAGATGACGCTTGTAGGGCGACTCGTAGACGATTTCCTTTTTCTGGTCAATGACTATACAATTTAGGCTCACAGATCCTGCATCAATACCCACATAATAACCGTTGGAATCCTTCACATTCATCTCCCTCTCCATAACGAACCTCTACCATTTGCTGCGCTTGAGATCTCGTGCCAAACAAGTGCGATATGCCAGTCTTGCATCAACCTGGCATGTAGTATACTTCTCCCAAATGTTCCTCCTGACGAAGGGCCCCCTTGATCTTGAGTCCCTTTACAACTCCCTCCACCTCCTCTAAAGGCATGTTAAATAGGGTTGCTATATCCAAGGCCCTCACTGGCCTTCTTTTGGCCATCTCCAAAATGCTCTCCACCATGGAGTCATACTGCCCCCCTCTTCTTCTGATTTGTGCCTCGGCAATGACCTCCGACTTTTCGCCAAAAAAGTCTCTTATCTCTTTCAGTCTTTGTATGTCAAGGGATATGGCACTTTTATGCGATGGCGGGCGCACAACTGTATTTAATTGGATCTTGTCCGGAGCGATCACCTCAATGAGCCCCTTAAGTCCTTCCAGCTCTTTCTCGCTGTCATTGATTTGGGCAAGTAGAAACACCTCTAAAAAAATTTGGCCATCATACATTTGGCGCAAAAGTTTTAATCCATCAACGATACGTCTCAAGCTAAGTTGTGGGTGCGGCCTATGTATGGTTTTGAAGGTTTCCTCAAAAGCTGTCGTTAACGTGGGCATGATGATATCTGCACCAGAAACACGACGTCTAACAACCTCTTGCCAGAAAAGGGCTCCGTTGGTCAAAATGGCTATTTTTGTGTCTGTTATTGTTTTGATGGAGGCGATAACCTGGTCTATTTCCGAAAAGAGCGTGGGTTCACCGGATCCGGAGAGGGTAACGGCATCGGGGGTTAATATCTTAAGCCGTTTCTTTAATTCATCGAGGACCTTGCGTTGGGACACATAGGCCTTGGTTTGAACAGTTTTCTGCGTCGTCCTGCCCACCTGACAGTACAGACAATCATAGGTGCAGGTTTTCGCTGGTATCAGGTCAACACCCAGGGAGAGGCCCAGTCGCCTCGATGGGACCGGGCCGAAAACATAAGTCATACCAAGTAGCCTTCGCGATGAGTCATGGGTCATTAATCACTTGAAGTTCGTCATTACCAACCGATGATTGCCTCATGCAGGTGCCAACAGACAGATCACCCTCGTTAAACTAGATTAAAGAAGTATAATTTATAAAAATAAACATAAATGACCAAAATGCCAACAGTTCTTTTTTGATTATTCTTTGTGAGGTCAACTTATTTGCTTGCGTATCTCTCTTCAACTTCAGGCACTTTGGATAACTTTAGATCACTTTAGATGCTTCAGACCCTTTTAGCCCCACCTGCCATAGCCATTAGGGGTTTGTGCCCTTGTTTCCTCACATTTCACTATAAATCGGAGCTAGCACCCCGTACAATGAGGCATTGGCGGGCAGGTTACTTTAGGCACTTCAGTGTGCCTCATCCCAATTCCTTCCCACCTTTACATCCACTTTAAGCGGCACGTCAAGGGCATGGACCCCTTCCATCTCCTCCCTAACCATGGAGCGAATGAGATCAAGCTCGTCCTCTCTCACCTCGAAAAGGAGCTCATCATGGACTTGGAGAATCATTTTTGTCCTTAGATTTTCCCTTTCTAATCTATTATGAATATTAATCATCGCCTTCTTGATCAGATCCGCTGCTGTCCCCTGGATAGGTGTATTGATGGCCATGCGCTCGGCCTCTGCTCTGAACCTCTGTTTGCTGTGATTAATCTCGGGCAGGTACCTCCGCCTGTTGAAAAGGGTCGTCACATACCCCTTTTCCCGGGCCAGCCCGATAACCTGCTCCCTGTACTTCGTCACCCCTTGGTATCGGTTGTAATAGGCCTCGATATAGTCTTTAGCCGTTTTATTATCTATGCCCAGTTCCTCGGCCAACCTTTGGGGACCCATGCCGTAAATGATGCCAAAGTTGATGGCCTTTGCGATCCGTCTCATGTCCGAGGTCACCGCCTCTTTTGCCACGTCTAAAATCTCTGAAGCTGTCCGGACATGAATATCCTCCTCATTTTTGAAGGCCTCCGCAAAGGATGGATCTCCTGAATAGTGGGCAAACACGCGCAGTTCCACCTGACTGTAGTCAGCTGAAAGCAGATAGTGCCCCTTGTCTGCCACAAAACCTTTTCGAATCTCCCTTCCTTCTTCCCCCTTTACAGGGATGTTCTGAAGGTTTGGATCGCTGCTGCTCAAACGACCTGTCGCCGTAACCGTTTGGTTGAAGGAGGTGTGGATTCTACCGGTTGAGGGATTGACCATCTTTACCAAAGCGTCCAGGTAAGTGGATTTCAATTTGCTCAACGTCCTGTATCTGAGTAGAAGTTTGGGGGCCTTATGGGGAAAAGCCGAGAGCTTCTTTAGAACCCTTACATCCGTGGAGTAGCTCTTGGTCTTTGTCGTTTTTTTCTGGACAGGAAGCTGAAGTTTTTCAAAGAGTACATAGCTCAGCTGCTGCGGGGAATTGATGTTGAACTTCATACCCGCCTCTTCGAAAATCTCTTCTTCTATCTGCTTTATCTGTTCAGCAAAACGGTCCGACATTTCATGGAAAACCGGGATATGAATTCTGATGCCGGCAAATTCCATATCCATGAGGACCGGCACCAGTCTCATTTCCACGTCATAAAAGAGATCCTGATTCCGATCCGACTCAAGGGCTTTTTGCAGGACAGACATCAACTGCAAAGTAACATCCGCATCTTCACAGGCATACGCTTTCGCCCCATGCACTTCAATCTCTGAGAAGTTCTTCTTTTTCTTGCCCTTTCCCACAAGCTCCTCATAAGAGAGCATTTTGTGGTTCAGGTAATGTTGGGCAAGATAGCTGAGATTATGTTGCCTCTGGCTCGGATTGATCACATAAGAAGCGATCATGGTATCAAAGCGAATACCCTGGAGCTCCACATCATGGCACCTGAACACGAGTGCATCATATTTTATGTTCTGTCCAATCTTGGCTATTTTATCTTCTTCCAATACATCCTTCAGTATCTTTAGGGTCTTTGAGCGATCCAGTTGCTCAGGTGCTCCTGCATAAGAATGGGCCATAGGTAAATAGTATGCCTCGTTTTCTTCGCACGAAAAGGATATCCCCACAAGCTCTGCTTGGAGGGGATCTTGACTGGTGGTTTCCGTGTCGATGGAGACCATACCTTTTTGCCGGATTTTCTCTATCAAGGACAAAAGGTCCTCTTTTGACAGACAAAGGCGGTAATCTTTTTTTGCATTCTCCTCACGTACCGCGAATTGCTCCCAGAGCGACTTGAATTCAAGTTCCCGAAATATTTTAGAGAGTTCTCGGTTCTTGGGCGCTTTGACCCTCAGATCTTCGATGTCCTCATCAATGGGTGTGTGCTGATCTATGGTCACCAGTCTCTTGCTCAGGACAGCCTCCTCTTGAGACTTTTCAAGATTTTCCTTCAACCTCTTCTTCTTAATCTCTTCGAGACCTTCGAAGACTCCCTCTAGAGAACCAAAATCCTTGATCAGGCCTAAAGCGGTTTTTTCCCCCACGCCAGGCACGCCAGGGATGTTATCAACGCTGTCTCCAGAGAGGCCCATAAGATCGATGAACTGAGGGGGCTCCAGGCCATATTCCTTTGTAAAGGTCTCGTAATCCGTATATTTGTCCTTCATCGTGTCCAGCAGAGATATTCTCGGGGATATGAGTTGTCTGAAATCCTTGTCCCCCGTCACTATTAGAACCAGCAGGTCCCTCTCCTCAGCCATTCTCGCCAGTGTGCCAATAACATCATCAGCCTCATAGCCCTCTTTTTCTATGGTTTTTATACCCAAGCCCTTCAAGATGGCCTGGATGTAAGGGAGTTGTAGGGCAAGATCCTCAGGCATAGGTGGCCTCGTCGCCTTATAATCCTTATAGATTTCATGTCTGAAAGTGGGTCCTTTGGCATCCAATACAACGGCAAGGTATTTCGGTTTTTTCCCCTCCATAAGTTTCAGGATCATTCTCGTAAACCCGAATGTGGCGTTTGTGGGAAGGCCTTTTGAATTGGAGAGATTTCTGATGGCATGATAGGCTCTATGGATATAGGAACTTCCGTCTACCAGGTAAACAATTTCTCTCTCTTGGTCCATAGAATATCATTCCCGCATGACTGGTATATGCACACAAAAACAGAGGGAAAAAATAGGCAGGTTCTACGACATGGCTTTTACCCTAATCGAGTCACAACTCGATCAGGCGTTATCTGTTAAATCGAATAACGGATAAAAAATCACAAGTGAAGTTACCCGCCCTAAAGGCCTGGGCTTCACCCGCAAGTTCGCTCAGGCGGGGATTTTGGCGAAACCCCTAAGTCTCTCTATCCTGCGATTCTTCGGGTGGAGACTCTTCATAAAACCTATCGATCTGCCCCTCCCTCAAAAAGTCCGCCAGATCTTGACCGGCAAAATCGAAACGCAATTTAGGCAGCGGTGGCGCCTTCCATCTCGGCCTGATTTCTTCCGTTCGCTGCTTCTTGTTTTTCGGGGATTCTTTTCCAATGGCCACAGGGCAGGTCCCGGATGCAAAAGCGATCCTTTCCCCATCCACATTGTATAGAATCTCATCAAGCCACCAACCCAGGTGATGGCCATTGATCCCGTAAACATGCTCTCCTTCATAAATGTAGGCTACAGGAGATCCATCCCACATGTATATGGTCGAATTGTAATCATCAGCAATATAGGCAACGGGATTTCCCTTTTTGTCAAATAGGGTCTTATCAGCCATAGAAGCCACCTAGTAGTCTGTCATTGGTCATTGACGTAAATGTAAAATGATAAATGATCGATGATAGATGGTAAATGTCAGTGGGTTTACCTGGCATAATCCACCGCCCTGATTTCCCGTATGACGGTCACTTTGATTTGACCTGGATAGGTCAACTCATTCTCTATCTTTTGGGCTATGTCCTTAGAAAGGACAAAGGCCTGATCATCATTAACTGCATCCCCTTCCACCATGATCCTAATCTCCCGGCCTGCCTGAATCGCATAGGATTTACTCACCCCATTGAAAGAGTTTGCGATCTTTTCCAAGTCCTCCAGTCTTTTCACATAAGACTCGAGCATTTCTTGACGTGCGCCTGGTCTCGCACCTGACAAAGTGTCCGCGGCCTGGACCAGAATAGCCAGAACGGATTCGGGGGGTATTTCCTCATGATGCGCAGCAATGGCATGAACCACCTCGTCTGACTCCCCAAACCTCTTTGCCAAATCAGCGCCGATCTGCGCGTGGGGACCCTCCACTTCGTGATCCACCGCCTTACCGATATCATGAAGCAGTCCTGCCCTCTTTGCCCGTTTTATGTTTAATCCAAGTTCAGAGGCCATTACGCCGCAGATAAAGGCCACCTCTCTTGAATGCTGTAGTACATTCTGTGCGTAACTGGAGCGGTATTTCAATCGGCCTAGTAGTTTGACGAGCTCTGGATTGATCCCGTGTACCCCCACATCAAAGGTGGTTTGTTCACCCGCCTCTTTGATGCTCATCTCAATTTCTCCGATGACCTTTTCCACGATCTCTTCGATCCGCGCTGGATGAATCCTTCCATCGTCAATGAGTCTCTGCAGAGAAATTTTTGCCACTTCACGTCGGACCGGATTAAAACCGGACAATATCACCGCTTCTGGCGTATCATCTATGATAAGATCCACGCCCGTTGCAGCTTCAATGGCCCGAATGTTGCGACCTTCCCTTCCAATGATCCGGCCTTTCATCTCTTCGTTGGGTAAATTGACCACGGAAACCGTCTTTTCAGCCACATACTCACCCGCATATCTCTTGATAGCTAGTGCCAGGACCTCCTGGGACTTCCGTTTGGCCATCTCTTTTGCGTCGTTTTCAATCTTGCGTATGAGCTTTGCAGAATCATGCTTGGCTTCAGATTCCATGGATCTAATGAGTAATTCCTTTGCCTCCCTGCTCGAGATACCCGCCAATCGCTCCAATTGATGACGCTGCTCAGCGATGAGTCGCTCGTATTCAGTTTGATTTCTCCTCAGGGCCTCTTCAATGCCCGCAGTATCCTTTTCTCTCTTGGCAATAGCCTTCTCTCTCTGCTCATATTGCTCAATCTTTTTGTCTAGATTCTCTTCTTTGTGAAACAGCCGTTTTTCTAATGCCAGCAGTTGTTCTTTCTTTTCCTTAGTTTCCTTTTCGAAATCCAGCTTCATCTGATAAAGGCTATCTTTCGCCCGGAGCATGGCCTCTTTTTTGATGGTTTTGGCCGTTCTGTGGGCCTCGTTGATTGTCTTCTCTTTGTATTTCTTTGCGGAGTCCACCTCGCCCTTTGCCATCTTTTTGAGCACCCAAAACCCAATAATCGCACCTAAAATGGCTCCAGCCGCTATGGCAACTATCATTTGAACGGTTATCATATTTGCTATCATATTAAGTCACCTTTCTCATGGTGTTGATGCGGAAACGGTCAGTTGATGATTTGTTAGAGATCTCAATGCCTATCCACGGATTCCTCAAAGGCAACTGAAGATCACGCCTGTGCATTCCGAATTCAGCACATTTGACGCGCTGGAGGTGCAAAAAAACCTATTGCTGTTTTGAGACGACCTGCCCATTTTCCAGGTGTTGGGAGTAGAGAGGTAAGATTCGTTGAGGGACTAATGCTGTCTAAGGTTGGAGACAATTAAGAAGAGGGGCCAATATCTCCGATATGGTCCCGAAAATATAGCTTAAATATGGTATTATTGAAGCACTCCAGCATGGTATGTTTGGTTTTAAACGATTTAATTTATCCTTATAAGCTATATGATATGTCTTTCACCTTGGTGCGATTAGTCCTCGTTATACCTGGAAAAATAGCTGAATCCCAGTCCAAGCAGTCCATATGTCCTAATTCTGCATGGTTGTCATAGAATTTACCACCGTACCAAGAGGTGGCGGAGCGAATGTTTACCCCATCACGGAATCAATATTATGGATTAATAATTCTGTCCGCTGCCGTAAGCGGGCTAACAGGTCATCCCTTTCTTTCAAGAGATTAAAATACTCGCTAGCAATATTCAGGGCAGCCAATATGGCCGTTTTTTTCTCGGATAGCCCTTCCGTATTATCCTGCACTTCTCTTAATTTCTCATTGACGTATTCGGCTATCCTCTGAACCTGTTCCTGATCCTCCTCACTGCTAACGAGATACTCGCGATCAAGGATTCTGACTTTTACAGGCTGCACCGATTTTCTCTCCCTGGCACTAGATATCCGCTTGTTCGATTCTCTCCAACAGGGTGACCACCCTCTGTTTGACCTTGCCCCTGGCCTCCTTCAATTGTTCCAATTGGTGCGTAAGGTCTGTGAGCTTTCCCTCTTGAATGTGTAACTTTTCGGCCAGTGATTCGTTCTCCTTCTTCAGGGAGGCGATGTACTGTATAAGTGAATCGACCTTTTCTTCTAGTCGCTGGAACTGATCCATGTCGTCGGCTGCTTCCATGGCACCCCCAACTTAGACCCTTAAAACTCCATAAATTTCAATACGTTAAAACGATATAGAAATCCTAAGTTCGTCATTTTATATTCTGGGACCAAAAAAAGCAATAAAAAAGGCCCCGAAGTTCGTCAAACGAAACTCGGGACCTTTGATCGAGTTAACCAAAGCTATTTCAATGGCTTACTGGTGCTTTTCAGCCACCTTGAGTCGGGCAATCGCCCTTTTCAGGGCATTCTCTGCCCTTAAGAAATCTATGTCTTGTGTCCCTCTCTCCTTGGCCAGCCTCTCTTTGGCCCTTTCCAACGCCTTCCTTGCCCTGTCCAGATCAATATCGCCCGCCTTTTCCGCTGCTTCAACCAACACTGAGACTTTGTCGTTGGAGACCTCTGCAAAACCGGTCGTAACAGCCATGGACGCTTTTTCGGTGCCGGCGGTATATCGAAGTTCTCCAGGAACAATACCTGACAGAAAAAGCACATGCCCGGGCAGGACACCAAATTCCCCGTCACTGCCTGGCGCAACCACCATGTCCACTTCTTGACTCACCAGGACCCTTTCGGGTGTTACAATTTCTAGAAATAACTTTCCCATGCCCTCACCTCTACTTGCTGGCAGCAGCCATCTGCTCGGCCTTCTCCTGGGCCCCTTCTATATTGCCAACCATATAGAAAGCCGCCTCTGGCAGGTCATCATGTTTGCCCTCAATGATTTCCCTAAAACCCTTGACGGTTTCTGCGACCGGCACATACACGCCGGGTCTTCCCGTAAAGGCCTCTGCCACATGGAACGGCTGGGAGAGGAACCTCTGAATTCTCCTTGCCCTGGCCACGGTCAATTTATCCTCGTCAGAGAGTTCATCCATGCCCAGGATAGCGATGATGTCCTGAAGATCCTTGTATTTTTGCAGAATCTGTTGGGTCTGCCTTGCCGTTTGATAGTGATCCTCACCCAGATAATTGGGATCCAGAATACGCGAGGTGGAATCCAGTGGATCCACGGCTGGATAGATGCCCAGTTCGGTCAGGGGCCTTGAGAGGACCACCGTACCGTCCAGATGGGCAAAAGTGGTGGCCGGAGCCGGGTCTGTCAGGTCATCCGCGGGCACATAGACACATTGCACAGAGGTAATGGACCCCTTCGTGGTGGAGGTGATCCGTTCTTGAAGTTCACCCAGATCCGTACCTAGCGTGGGTTGGTACCCCACGGCAGAGGGAATCCGTCCAAGCAGAGCTGAAACCTCTGACCCCGCCTGAGTGAATCGGAATATATTATCGATAAAGAGGAGCACATCCTGACCCCTTTCATCACGGTAGTATTCAGCCGCAGTCAGGGCTGAAAGCGCCACCCTCGCCCTGGCCCCGGGCGGCTCCGTCATTTGGCCGTAGATCAAGGCTGCCTTTGGAAGGACACCGGATTCCTTCATCTCAAGATAGAGGTCGTTTCCCTCCCTGGTCCTCTCTCCAACGCCCGCAAAAACGCTGATACCGCCATGCTCCATGGCAATATTATGGATCATCTCCATCATGACCACGGTCTTGCCCACACCGGCGCCTCCGAACATCCCCATCTTGCCGCCGCGGGGAAAGGGTACCAGGAGGTCAATGACCTTTACCCCGGTCTCAAGCACCTTGACGGAAGTATCCTGTTCCACGAATTCCGGGGCGTGACGGTGGATGGGGAGAAATTCGCTGGCTTCGACCGGACCCAGGCCATCAACCGGCCTTCCAACCACATTCAAAACCCGGCCCAGGGTGGGATCTCCAGCAGGCATGAGGATCGGTTGACCGGTATTCTTGACCCTCATTCCCCTCACAAGGCCGTCTGTCACATCCATGGCAATGCATCGGACCATGTTGTCGCCCAGATGCTGAGCAACCTCCACAACAAGATTATCCTCCGTATCATCGATGGCGGGATTGGTTATATTCAGTGCAGTAAAGATCGCTGGAAGTTCCCCTTCCGGGAATTCAACGTCCACCACAGGACCCATGACCTGAAGTAATTTGCCCTCATTCATAATTCAATCAAGACCTCCTCTTAAAAATCAGGAAAATTGTTTATCTTTATCCCTTATGCTCCTCTGATGGCCTCGGCGCCGCCAACGATATCCATCAATTCCGAGGTGATGGCTGCCTGTCGTGCCTTATTATAGACCAGCGTGAGATTCTCGATCATCTCGCCACAGTTCTTGGTCGCATTATCCATGGCAGCCATCCGGGCGGCATGTTCACTCACTTCGTTCTGTAGAAAGGCATTATATATCTGGACACTGATGTGTTTTGGCAAGAGTTCTATGAGGAGTTCTACAGCGCTCGGTTCACACAAATACTCTGCAGCCGCTCCTTTGCTCTCTTCCTCCCCTTTAGGAGGCTCTATGGGAATCAACTTGACCAGGGTGGGCTCCTGTTTCGCCATACTGATAAACCGGGTATAGATCATGTAGACTTCATCGATCTCGTCGTTCAGATATCTTGTGGTAAAATCCCTGGTCATCTGGTTAATAAAAGACATGTCAATTTTTCCATAGATGTTTACATGACTTGCAGAAATGTTGTAGTTTCTCTTCCGGAAATAATCCCTTCCCTTTTTCCCCACCAGGGTCAAGCCATAATCTCTTCCGCTATCCTGTTGCTCCTTGACCCATTTTCCGGCCTTGTTAATGGTATTCGTATTAAAACTCCCACACAATCCCCTGTCGGCCGAAAAGTGAAGGAGCTCCACCCCGGAGACCTGTTCTTTTTTCACCAGCAGGGGGTGGATCTCAGGATCCATGCGACTTGCAAGGTTGCCCAGCACCTCAGCGAACTTACCCGCATAGGGCTCGAAGCCTGGCTGCGGCCACCATATTCATGGCCCGGGTGATCTGCCGTGTTTTTTTAACGGCGCCTATTTTCCGAAGGATATCTCTTAGGGTTGCCATTTATTTCTGCTCTCCCAGACTTGGTTGAGTGGTGAAATAGTTGAGTGGTTGAGTCGTTAACAACTTAACTGTCTTTTACTGCGTAGGGGGTTGAAACACGGACTTAAACTCATCCAGGGCCTTTTTCAGTTTTTCTTCCAGTTCGTCACTTATCTGATTTTCGTCCTTGATCTCCTTTAGCAGATCTGAATATTTGCTTCCCATAAACTCGAGCATCTGTTTCTCATATTCAGCCACCGCTTCCACTGGCCATTCGTCCAGATAACCATAGGCACCCGCAAAGAGGCCCATGACCTCTTTTTCGGCAGGCACGGGCTGATACTGTGGCTGTTTCAGGATTTCCACCAACCGATAGCCCCGCTCCAGTTGCCGTTGGGTGGCCTTATCCAGATCGCTTCCGAATTGAGCAAACGCCTCCAGTTCGCGGAACTGGGCCATATCCAGCTTAAGGGTCCCTGCCACCTTTTTCATGGCCTTGGTCTGAGCCGCACCACCCACCCGGGAAACAGAGAGACCCACGTTGATAGCCGGTCGCACACCGGAAAAGAAAAGGCCTGGTTCCAGATAGACCTGTCCGTCTGTGATGGAGATCACATTGGTGGGGATGTAGGCGGAGACATCACCGGCCTGTGTTTCGATGATGGGCAGCGCCGTAAGAGACCCGCCACCCAATTCCTCGTTCATCTTGGCGGCCCGCTCCAACAGCCGAGAGTGGTTGTAAAAAATGTCTCCGGGAAAGGCCTCGCGTCCCGGCGGTCTCCTGAGCAGCAGGGAGACCTGCCTGTAGGCGGCAGCCTGTTTGGACAGATCGTCATAAATGATCAGGGCGTGTTTTCCGCTGTTTCTATAGTACTCACCGATGGAGCATCCAGAATAGGGCGCAAGGAATTGCTGTGTGGCGGGGTCACTGGCACAAGCCGAGACCACGGTCGTATAATCCATAGAACCGTGACGTTGCAAGGTATCCACCACCTGAGCCACCGTAGACTTCTTTTGCCCTATGGCCACGTAAATGCAAAAGATATCCGTCTCTTTCTGGTTGATGATGGCATCCACGCAGAGGGCCGTTTTTCCGATCTGCCGGTCTCCAATAATCAATTCGCGCTGCCCTCTGCCAATGGGTGTCATGGCATCGATGGCTTTACATCCCGTGTACATGGGTTCCTTCACAGGCTGGCGGGCAATGACACCCGGAGCCACCATCTCAATCCTGCGAAACTCAGTGGCATCAATGGGTCCTTTGCCGTCAAGGGGGTTCCCCACGGCGTCAATAACCCGACCCAGGACGGCCTCTCCCACGGGGATCTCTGCAATCCTGCCGGTCCGCTTGACCGTGTCACCCTCCTTGATTTTCGTATCATCACCCATGATGGCTACACCCACGTTGTCCTCTTCCAGATTAAGGCATAGGCCATAGATTCCTCCTGGGAACTCCAGCATCTCCATAGCCATGGCCTTTTCCACACCATAGACGCGAGCGACCCCATCACCAACGGACAAGACCGTTCCGGTCTCGCTCACCTCCACCTTTTTTTCATAGTCCTTAATCTGGCCCCTAATAACCTGACTGATTTCTTCTGCTCTTATCTCCATCGGTCCTATTCACCCCTTCTCAAAAAGATTCTTTAAGCCCCTCAAGCTGGGCCTTCACACTCCCGTCCAAAACCAGATCGCCGATTTTCACCACAATACCCCCAATGAGGTCTTTGTCTTCCCTCACTTCCGGCTTGATCTTCTTTGATATCAATCCCTCCAGCGATCTTTCAATCTTTCCTAAGGCCTCATCTTTTAAAGGCCTCGCCGTAATGATTTCGGCCCTGGCAATTCCAGAGAGCTCGTCAGTGAGCCTTGCATAATACGCTGTAATGGCCTCTATGGCCCCTATCCTGTTTTTGTCCAAGAGGAGATTCAGAAAATTCTTCACCACGCCTGAAAAATTGCTTTTGTCTAACACAACCTGCAGGACCTTCCTCCTGTCCTCCACGGCAAAGACGGGATTGCCAATGACCTGTCGAAAATCCGCATTATCCCGAAAGAACCTCTCAAAATCAGACAGCTCCTGGCCGTACTTCTCAAAGTTGCCATCTTCTTGCCCCAGACTGAACAGGGCCTTGGCATACCTCTTGGAAACCTTTGATCCAATCAATGTATCTTCCCCACCTTTTCTATGAATTCGCTGACCAAACGGTCCTGATCCTCATCCGTCATCTCTTTTGCGATGATTTCTTGGGCCTTTCCAGCGGCCAACTCCATGACCTCTTTTCTTAATCTATCCTTGGCAGATTGCATCTCTTGCTGAATAGTCAACTCAGCCTGTTCCACTATCTGTTTCGCCCTCTCATTCGCCTCAGCGATAATCCTTTCCTTTTCCGCCTGTCCTTCATTTTGGAATTGTTCAATAATTTCCTTTTTCTTGGCCTCAAAGTCCCTGAGCTTTCTCTCCAAATCTTTATATTGGGACTCTGCTTCTTCCTTCTCTTTTCTCAGATCCTCCAGCCTCTGTTTAATCTCCTCTATACGCCCCGATAGAGAGTCCTTGAGTCCGCTCTTTCTAATGGCCACAAAAAGGATGATGACCAAAAGGGCAAAATTGATGAAACGATAGAGGAGATCGCGGAGGTCTGCGCTGCGGTCCTTTCCGTGCTCTCCCCCATGAGCACCCTCCGAGCTGCTTTCGTGGACGCTCTCCTGCCCGCCTCCATGGGCGCCTTCTCCACTCGCAATCACCTCACCGGTATTCAATAAAAGACAAAGCGCGGCCATAAAAAAGATAATCAGCATGACCCTTTGAGGGCTTCTTTTCATCCTGAACATCAAATGCTCCTTCCCAATATCTTCTCTGCCAATTCCTTCGAGAATACCTTTACCTCCGCTTCCAGCGATTGGCGGGCCTGAGCTGTATCCTGGTCGATCTCTCCTTTGGCCTTGCCAATCTTTTCCTCGGCTGCAGAAATGGCCCCCTGAACCATCACTTTTTCTTCTTCAAGTCCGGCATTCTTGAGATTTTCCTTTTCTTTGAAGCCTTGGCTTCTTGCACCTGCCATGTTCTCCTGAAGGGTTTTGGCCTCCTTCTCAGACCTATTCTGAAAATCCTCAATCATATCCTGAAAGGAAATGACTTCGTCGCCTCTCCGGCCGAGTATTTTCCGAATGGGTCTATAAACGATGAGGTTTAAAATGAAGAGAAGGATGAGAAAATTGGCAATCTGGAAAAGAACCGTAATATTCGGGTATATGTCCATGGCTGCCTAAGACCTCTTTTTTACTAGGAATTTCTGTTTGGGGATTCCAAATTAATGAAGTGGGGATAAGACCCTAAAATGACCTCTAATGAGAAAGACAAGGCCTTTTATCCAAAAAAAAACCTGTTGTCAAAGCTTTTCTATGAGAAAACCACCCAACTATTCCGTTCCGACCCCCTCTCGGATGACGGCCACCTTCTTCTCATCAGTCTCTTTTGCGGGTTGCATCTTGCAATTACCTTCAAAGACGACCCCTTCATCTATGATCACTGTAGGGGCCTGAATGTTTCCGAAGACCTTTCCCGGGGCATGTATCTCAATCCGATCGGAAGCCATGATATTGCCTCGAATTTCTCCACTTACAATGATATGCGAGACATGAATATCGGACGCAATCACGGCCGTCTCTCCAACAATGAGCGTCCCTTCTGTGAAAATCTCCCCTTTAAGGCGACCGTCTATTCGTACGGCGCCATTGAAGGAGAGTTTTCCCTCAAATTCCGTGTCTTCGCCCAAAAACGCGTTAATTTGATCCTTTCTTTTCATAAAAAAACCCTCCTTCTTTAAGCGCTACACCACATAACACACAGCCTTTTCCATTTCAAGAAAAATTTCACAAAGACCCCAACCGAAGCTACTTACTGAAACATAAAGCGTCTCATGCTAATGTTCATAAGTATCCCCATACCAGCCATGGTGGAGATGAGTGATGATCCCCCATAACTGAAGAGGACAAGGGGGATGCCCACCACAGGCAACAGTCCCGTGGCCATACACACATTGATGACCAGTTGCCAGAAGACAATGGCGACAACACCCACGGCCACTATAGAACCAAACCGGTCTTTAGAACTTGTGGCGATGGCAATTCCCCACAGGATGAGCAAGAGATAGAGCAATAGCAAAAATACGGCCCCAACAAAACCCCACTCCTCAGCGAGTACGGAGAAGGCGAAATCAGTGTGCTGTTCAGGTAAGAAGTGCAATCTGGTCTGCGTGCCCTTTAAGAAGCCCTTGCCCCAAAAAAGACCTGACCCAATGGCTATCTTCGACTGGTTGATATGATAACCTGCCCCAAGCGGGTCCATCTCAGGCCTAAGGAAGGTCAATATGCGCCTCTGCTGGTATGCCTTGAGGGAAAACCATATGAAAGGAGCCGCTGCAAGTGATGGTAGAGCGAGGATGAGGAGGGACTTCCAGTTCACCTTGGTAAATAGAATGATGGTAAAGGAGACCACCACGAGGACCAGGGCGGTACCCAAGTCTGGTTCCTTGACAATCAGGATACAAGGTATGGCCATGAGCAGCAAAGGCTGCCATAGATCTCTCAATCGGGCCTCGGCATCGGCCCCACGCTCACTGAAATACTTGGCCAGTGTGAGTACGATGACGATCTTGGCTATTTCTGACACCTGGAAAGAGATGCCCCCTAAACTCAACCATCTCTGGGAACCGGAGGTGACCTTACCCACCAAAAGGACCGTAACGAGCAGGGCCAGCGAAACCACATAGGCAGAATAGGCAAGCCTCTCCAAGAGGTGATAATCAAAAGTGGTCATCAAAAGCAGCACAGCAAAGCCGATGAGGAACCAGTAGATCTGTCTTGCGAATATCTGAGAGCCACCCGCATCTTTTATGGCATAAGTGGCACTGTATAGATTCACAACGCTTATGGTTGCTATCACAATGAGAAGCACAAGCAAAATCCAGTCAAAATGCTGGAGCAGACGCCTATCAAATAACATCCTTTTCTCTCTCTTAGAGAAGTGTCTAAAGTGACTAAAGTGCCTAAAGTTAAAAGAACCAAATACTTTAGCTCATTTTAGGCATTTTAGGCACTTTAGCGCACTTATTTCTTGAAATAGGTCTTAAACATCTCTTTGGCGATTGGGGC
>SMTZ1_10002972_pt1 | contig 36957 bp, 11 predicted proteins | sample DeeMarSWOR136_30_FD_25667 | JGI IMG/M metagenome (IMG submission 25667)
AGGGTCTGCCAGCCATCTTGGCAAGTTCCACGTAGCCGACGTAACCTGCAATGTAGGCGTTGTGAACGTGCGGAAATGCCTGGAGATAACTATCTGATGGTGTGGAACCGATCACACCGGAGGCTTGCTCGAAAACACCAGATGGCTCGGCCAAACCCGCCTGCGCATATTTCCACATGGCATACACAATATGGGGCGGTTTGCTCCAGCCGGCGAACGGACTTCCCACGAGAGGCCCGAAACCGTGATCAAAAATCCTTGGCGTAGAGAGCGGATACGCGAAGGACTCTCGCGGCACTCCGTCCTTGAATCCGATGTGCACGTACTTGTGGGGATGCACACGGAATTTATCCATCTTCCGGTCAATTACGCAAATCAGAGCCTCCTACTCATTGCGCCGAGTCTCCGCTCTGCGAATGGCTTCTTCGGTCGAACGGAGGATGTCTTGCCAATATTCGATCCCATTGGAATGCTGATCGTGCCCGGTGAAGACGATATCGGGCCTTAGAGGCAAGATTTGCTCACGAAGGATTTCCATGACCTTGCGGGCCTTCGGAACGTCGCCCCAGCAGCGATTGAGAATGTGGCTGTTCCCATGAAAGCCGATGTCACCGGTGAGAAAGACCCGCCGACCGTCGAGATTCAACACATAGACGACGGAATCGAAACTATGCCCCGGGATAAAGATAGCATCGATGTCAAGACCGTCGAGGGTGAAGTGTGTGGTGTCTCCAGGGCTGGCCAGAGGTAAGGGCTGGTCGATGGCGCAGGGGACCCAGATACCGTAGTGGTTCAATGTTGGGATCATCCATGTTGCGGGGAACGCCGCGGGTGCCGGCGCCACGACTTTTGCGCCCATGCTCCGCCACAAATAGGCCCCACCGATGTGGTCCCCGTGGGTGTGGCTCAGAAGCAGGAAATGAATCTGCCGAGGATCGACTCCGGCAGCCTTGATCCGCTCCAGCGTCAACGAAACTCCGGAAGTCCCGCCGGAGTCCACGAGAATTCCTCCCTCGGGCGTTTTAATCAGCCAGATGTCCCCTACATAGGCATGTTCCGGGCCAACGCGCCCGACACGATAGATAGGGATGCCATCAAAGACCGGCTTGAGCGGTTGGGCCATCGCAGGGGCCTGCCACACCGGGATGCGCGTATGCCAGGCGGTTGTGCCGTCAGGCTCCACGCGCCAAACTTCGCCTTGCTGAGTTCCCGCGATGGCGAATCGGCCGTCAGCACTCCACCGAAGCCTTGCGGGACCGCCCACTTCAATTGTGGCCTGCACGGTGCCGTCGTAGCGAACAAGGTAGAGCCGGCCGTTCCAACAGGAGGCTAACGTGGTCTGGTCTTGAGGATGCAGGGCAAAGTCGGATACAGCATCCGGGAATTGCCAGGACTCGGTCCATTGTTTGTTCGCCAACTCGTAGACGAAGATCCGATTGGCCTTATCATCGGCCGGCAGCCAGGGACAACCCGCAAGCCCACGAGCGAACCAGCTCATCGGAACACACCATACCAGGCCGCCATCCGGTGAGAGATGTACCTCGAAAAGCCCCGGCTCCGGCAACTTGTCGCGTGCCATTATTTTACCTTCGGAATCAAACACACGCAAAGTTCCTTGTTGTTGTGGACAGAGCCAGAGTGGATGACGCGGGCTCCAATTTGGATGGATTCGCTCTTGGCCAATACGCGCGAATCCGGCGTACTCCGTGCAAGCCACGCGTCTTGCATCACGGCTGGCTGTAACGGAAATCGCCGCCTGGAATAGAACCATAGCAAACGGCGTCATGTTAAAGTCCTCAGCTAACGGACGGAAATCGTCAGTGGGTTCCGGCGGAAGCGGCACCTCCGGCGACGGAAAAATTGGCTTTGCCTTCCAGCGGACCAGGCCGGTTGTACCATCAATTGCCGCAAGCGTGATCCCTGGTGATTCCAGGCTTTCGACACCTCGCACCTGGGACTTGCTGTTATCCGGCACAAAATATCCGCACACCAGGACGCGGCCATTCGCACTTGTCACCATCCGCCAAGCCCGCTTACTAAGGTTCTGACGACGACACCACTGGCCGGGTTTCTCAGTAGCCTTCTCATCAAGATGAAATGGAGTGGTGAAGAGTCCTCCTTCAGTCGCGGTCAACATGTCGGCCAACGGGCTGGACATCCAGCCCGTCCGCCAGTTGCCGGTGCCATAGCGCATCCACCCCAATTCCCAACCGTCGTCACACCCATAGATGGGCGCATCGTCTTCACTATCAAACAAGGCAAGCGTTGGGTTTGGACCCGTAAAGCGCGAGTATACCAGCCCAACCGCGAATCTTTTCCCCTGGGGAACGAAGGCGACTTGGCTGGGAGCCCAGGGTTCGAGATATCGCCCCCAAAGGACCCGGCCATCGTCGGATAGCAACCAGAAGTTGCGGTCGTGGCGAAAGGCCATCGTCGTTACTGCGAGTTGCCGGCCGTCGGGGCTGATAGCCAATGCCGAGACGCTCTGCGGCGAAAGGAATTCACCCTGACGTAAGGGTTTAGAAACCCGGCTTGACTCAGTTGGGGCGATAGTGCGTTCGAGATAACCCACTGCCGTTTTGTGTTTGGCCGGATTCTGTCCCTGTGACTCAGCGCCGGCATGTGCCCAATGTTCACCAGGAAAGCCTGCAGCGAAACAATTAGCACATGCCATCTTCGATACTAACAAAACGATAAGCAGTATCTTCATAGGATTCCTTTCACCTTTATTGCCCGAGGCCGGACGCCACCATCATCTATCGTGGTCCCGGGATATGGCCAGACCTTACCTTCTATCTGGCCGAACATAAAAAGCACGCCTGGATAGATACCGCAACATCCGGTCCACCCTGACCACCCACCCGTGGACGGATTGGCCGGATAGGAGTGGCAATTCGGAGCGGTTCGCAGGTAAATCGATTGCAGATATGGATCCTTATAATATATGTTCGCCTGCATCCAGAAATTCTCGTTTACCCAGGCCTCTCCGTTCGGAATATTAACCGGACCGATTACAGACGCCGGATTGCCGTTACGTGACGCCCTGTCCGTACCATATCGAACAATCGATTTATCCACATACTTTGCATGATGAGTTATCACTGCAAGCAGATTCTTGGGCCCGCCGTCGGGAGTCATTGTGCCGGCGCTTGTGGAGAAGCCCCTGGAAGTGGAAAATTGGAAAAGCTCCATATCCCCGATTCGGGCAAATGCATCAGCCAGCACGGCCATAGAACCGATAAGACTGGATGCATAGGCCCACCCCAACGAAGGGTACGTATCCTCCCAGCGGATAAATTCCTGCGCCATCCCATCGGGAAAAACCGAGTGTCGCATCCATTCTTTGAAAAATCGCTTGGCTTGGATTTTCAGATAATCGTCATCCACCATAATCCCCACCAGGCCGGCAAACCGTATCATGTCCGCATCGCGATTATTCCAGATTTCGTGCCAATTGACCCTTTTCCAGCCGTTGTAATGTGTTACACAATGATACCAAGTGCATTTTGTCGTTTCAACCTGCCAGTTCAGACCCAGTGTCGTATAATCATTACTGTTTCGATTCGGGTACATTTGCTTTATTGACACATCCACAGCACGCTCCCAGTACAAGGCGGCATTCTTAAACCAGGAATTAAGCGTGGTCCGATCTGAAGCCGATAAAGTTGACCGGACATAGTCGTATGCAAACAACTGGCGGTTAAGCCACATAGTAATTTCGAAATTTGGATTGGGATCGCCGGTCAGGCTCAAACACCAGCGAGTCCTGTCGGTAAAATCCGAACCGGCTTCGACTGCCTGTGCAAGGAGTTCGTTGCGCACCGCATCACGAAAACGCTTATCACCGGTAATGAGAAAGTAGAAGGCGGCATCGCGGATTTTTTCGCCTTGCTCCCGCCGGGGAGCAATCGGATCATGCGGTTTCACACATACGGCTTTGGTTTGCCCTTTCCAGCGTTCGCCGGACGGCCTGGAAAGAAATGCGTTGGCATGGCGTACAATTCGTTCCCAATCACCGGGGGAATTCGTACACACATCTTCCCGGATTTTATAAGGCCCATTTTTCGCCCGCTGCCGCCAGATGTCCAATTCCTCCTGTGTGAAATGAAGACCCAGGCGGGTTTGGGCGGAAAGAGTCTCTATGAAATAAAGAAGAAGAGCAACAGTAGATAGAACTTTATATAGATTGTGCTGACAATTAGGAAACATCTTTCTCCCTTTTATTAATTATACCTGGTAAAATAGTCTCTCTCTTTCTTCATTCCAAGGGACAGTTTATACCCAAATAACTCATAATCGAGAAGCTCACGCTCGAATGTAATATAGAGGTCTCGTTGGCAGGCGATGCATAGTCATCGGATCGATCTTCCGATCTTGATGAGTTGGTTCAGGTGCGGCCCGTAAATCGTACCGTCATAGGAGACGTTCACGTCAATTGTTACCACACCGCCCTGAGCATTGACGGTCTTGACATAGTCAATCATGTATTGATCACTGTTTGTTGGCCCATCCTTGCGGGCCCAGTTTGTGCCCAGAAACGATAATATATGCCACTGCATTCCCTCCTGGGAAGGATTCGACTTCGGTGTCGCCCTGAACTTGTTCTGCTCACCTGCGGTGTAATCCTGCTGGTTCGTCAGTCGATTGAAAGCATGCCGGATGTCCGCGCCGGGATTGAAGGCGAGAATGCTCTGAGGATTCCCCGCCCGACAGGCTTCGGCCCACGTATTCCAGTTGCAGGGCTTATTCAGGTCATCCCACCCCGCGGTGTTGTAAGACCCGTCAAACCACCAGCCTGAGACTTTGCGCCCATAGCGAAGCGACCATTCCCGGATCACTTCGGACCATTTACGAGTGAATTCCTGAGGGGCCGGCTGCCTCTCATGGATATCACCAAGGCCGGCCATAGCCTGCTTGTCTCTCTGCGGTGACCGCGAGGGAAGATACAGCATCAGCCGGATCCCACGCTTGGCCAGCGCAACGGCAATCTCCATCGGAAGATCACGCTTCGAGCAGCGCTGATCGCTCTTGTAGCCGGCATATTTTTCATACGTTGCGTTTGGGCTGCAATAATACCCTGAATTCTGGCCCAGTGTAAAAACCACATATCTCGCCTTCGTTCTGGCAATCTGATCGGCGAATCGCCCGACATCAAATGAATCGACCCTGCTGTTCCACTCTTCACCTTGCCCGAGATAATGAACAAAAACGCCGAATTTCGCCTTACCAAACCATTGCCTGCCTTTTTCGCGTGCCGCCGGTTGTTCGGTCCGTATTGATGCCCCGCTCTGGCCAATCAGGACCGTCATCGCCAGGGCCAAACTCAGAAAAAATCGCTTATACATCGTCGCTCCTTATCCATCCGCAAATATCTTCGTAGATGCTCCATTTTTCTGTCTAAATCACAAGAACAGAACAAAATAAGTACACTCTATCCCCGTCGGTTGTCTTGGTAAACGCCGACCTCCGTACATCGACTTGCTCTGCAGACAATACTATATATTATATAACAAGAATTTACTCCCGAACAAGAGGTAAATACTCAACATGAGCAGTCATATCACTACGTGCCTGAATCGGGAGATGATTACAACGGGACTTTAACTTGTTGGCTTGCGGCCTTGTCATTTGTCCTAATTACATATTTACAAAAGCAGCACGGTAATATCGCGCACATTTATCATTATAGCCAGTTACCAACCGGTATTTGCTCTACGGTATGGCGCAAGACAGGATTAACATTGGTATAAACCTCATTTGTAAGATCTGATGAAGAATGTTCCAGCAATTTCTGGGTAACAGCAGTTGAAACTCCATGTTGTGCAAGAACTGAACCGAAGGTCTTTCTAAGATTATGAAATTTTAAATCTAATAGCCCGGCTTTTCTGCATACTTTTTTCCACCGTTTGTAATTGGAATTATCGCCGACTTCAAGTGTTTTCCTGCTAGCAGGAAAACACTTGGGCCTCTCTCCTAACCAAATCCCTCATACTGTGCCACTTCTGCTGACGGGAAACAGTCTACCCACTCCTTTAGGTAGTAGTGAGCATCTACCTTCAGGCTAAATGGAAAAAGAGCCAGGTTTAGTAAGTTTGATTTTGCGGTAATCCTATTTCATATACGAGAATAAAGCTCCTTGGGCCTCAGTTCCTCAAATTCATCAGTTTTTTGTATCAGGTGCTTCCTTATATCAATGCACAAATGGCATGGAGAAACATAGCCTTCCGGTAAATCTTCATAACCAAATTCTTTGCCGATCTTGTAAAGTTCCTCTATTCCTGTAACAAGAGCTTTCAAGACCGGCCGCTTGTCCAAATCTATTCCTCTGAAAATCAGGCTCAAATCATGAGCATCACCGAGAGAAATACCTCCACAGAAGCCTCCCATGTAATTACCGTAATTATCAATATGAATGTGGTAAGGACTAGTTAATCTTGCTTCACAGGATCGGCCAAAGAAAGATTTGGCTTTTTGTCTTTTGAACATATGTCCAAGCTTATAAGGAAATCTTCCCATTGGTATTATTTCTGCATAATCAAAACTTCCAGGACCGGTTTTTCCCGTATAGTCTTCTAAATAAAGGGTACTTTCAATACCGAGTTCTTTGAATTGACGGTAGAAAAAGGTCTGGTATACAATCGCAGTTTGTCCGAAAACTTTTTTACTTACTCTGATGGCTCTTTCTGTTCTTTCAAAGGAAACATATTCAAGGATAAAGGGATTTACGCTTAACATTATGCCTTTTAGCCCTGCATCTTTTAACTGCCTTAATTTATCTTCCGCTACTTCCTCCTTTCCGCACCAATAACAGTTTGTCTCCACGAAGGTTGATGGAATACCTAATTCACAGGCGATTCTTGTTGCTTGTAAGAGAAGACTGAAATTCAAAAAAGGTTCGCCCCCAGTGAAATGAATGCCTGAATTTAAATCAATGCTATCCCGACCATAAGGGCTGGGTTTGATTGTGGCCGATAGTTGTGATAAATAATTTGTTATATCAGCTTCACTAATCCAGTCAGCATCCCACTCAGGCGAGCAGTTATACATACAATGCTTGCAGGAACCGGTACACTTATAAGAAAGCATTAAACCTCCAGAGATAGGTTCCTTGACGGCAAGTTTTTTCTTACTGGTCATGCTCCTATTTTAGAGATAATGGTTGTGGTTTCAAGTTGTAGTCCGGTGTTGACAAACAAGAGCACGTTGGTAAATATAATATGGTGTTTTTCGTAATTCGATATTACATGGAGTCGGAATACAGTTCTATGAGACCATGTCATTAAGCTAGAAATCACACAAGTTGATGTGTGGGCTGCCACTATTAAAGACAGACCTGGAAGTTTGGCTCAGAAACTGGATGCACTTGCCAAAGCCGGAGTAAATCTTGAATTCCTCATATCGCGACGGATGCCCGAAAAACCGGGCGGAGGAGTTGTGTTCGTGACACCAATAAAAGGTGCCAAACAGGTTAAGGCTGCCAAAAAAGCGGGCTTTAAGAAGGCTCAGTCCATCAGGTCGGTGCGTGTCGCTGCTCTTGATAAACCTGGTCTCGGGGTCAGTTTGACCCAGCAGATTGCTGATGCAGGAATCAACCTTCGCGGACTGTCAGGAGCAGCGATCGGCAAGCGTGCGGTGTTCCGTTTTGCCTTTGACTCTGCTGCCGATGCTATCAGGGCCATGCGATTGCTGAAAAAGACGAAATGATGTTGGACTAGCAGGGAGATTGCTCAGAATCCCTGTCTCACTGGTCGGTGCTGGGTAGTCTAAAAGAACTTCATATTTATTCCTTGCAATCCAATGTTACTGTAACCAAAATGTAGCCAAATCGTGCACATCATGATCAACGTGTTGAACATGACGATTTCTTTGAAATCCTGCTAGGTTTTTGTGTTTTCGTGACTTATGTCAAATTGAGAAGTTGCGAAAAACGAACTCGTCGCTCCCATAACTTGGAGGTCGCAGGTTCGAATCCTGCCCCTGCTATTACTTGTAAATAAAGGACTTGCGTTAAATCGTGAGTCCTTTTTGTATTGCCAAAAACGGCAAATTGTAAATGACTTTTTGAGCCTTTTATCCAACTATTTTACAATCTCAAAAAACATCAGGTTTTTGAAAAAAGCTGTTGTATTTTATTCTAACTGTTGATAGGATAAGAGCTTAACCAAATGGTATTAGGAGGATACAAATATTATGAATGCATCAAGAAGATTGTTTAGTTTATTATTTATTAGTTATGTAATCCTAATATTTACCGTACCTTCACGTGCAGGTTCAGATACCGGGATCGCCGCAATTACCATTCCAAGTGCCGATGTAACCTTATCTTTTATTCAGGCGGGCAGAATTGCAAAGGTGTTTGTCAAAGAAGGAGATCAGGTAAAAGCAGAAGAATTGCTTACCCAGCAGGATGATGCTGCTGAGCAGGCCCAATTACTACAAATCAAGGCGCAGAGTGAAGATACGACACAAATAGAAGCTGCACAGGCGAGTCTCGATCAAAAAAAGGTTGACCTTCAAAAACTTGAGTGGGCAGCAGGGCGTGGTTCAGCCACGTCATTGGAGGTCGAACATGCGAAGTTAGAAGTTAAGATGGCCGAGTTGTCGTTGAAAGTAGCTCAGTTTGAACATGAACAGAATAAGCGGAAATACAAGGAATGGCAAATACGCGTTGCAAATATGAGCTTGAGAAGCCCGATCGATGGAAGAGTCGAAAAAGTTGAAGTTGAGGTTGGCGAATCTGTTAACGGCCTGGCTGATGTAGTGCGGCTTGTCAATACCGACAGGCTTTGGATTGATGTTCCCGTACCATTGGCAAAAGGTAGAACTCTCAAGCTTGGACAAACTGCAAAAGTTAAGTTTCCGGATGCTGAACAGACACCTGTGGAAGGAAAGATAATTTATATTTCAACTGTCGCCGATGCAGCCAGTTCCACATTGAGAACACGTATAGAAGTTCCTAACAAGTTAAATCGACCAGCGGGTGAACATATCCGTGTTGTATTTTAGACTGTAGAAAAATAGCATGGCGGCAAAAAGCAACAATTGAAGGAGACAACCTTTGAACGCCGTGGATTCAAAAAATGATAATTTTATCACTCTCACTATGACCGATCGAATTAACATGAAAATCTTGTTAGCATTTTTTCTACTGTTACAAATATCCGGCTGTGTTTCCGAAGAAGTAGACGAGAAAGATGTCATCACTTTTTACCAGAAGGAAGTTGTTGGTAAAGGACCTCAGCATCGCGACAGCGATGAGGGATTGGAGTCTCTTCGCCCGACTTCCGATCCGAATATGTTTGCACTGGAAGTTACCAAAGATGAAACTACCGGCAGAAATATTATCGAGCTTAGCCTCGATGATGCTGTAAAGAGAGCACTTATCAACAGTCCGGAGATTAGCGTGGTAAGTTATGATCCTTCCATTGCCAAGGAAGATATAATCAAAGCGGTTTCTGATTTTGATGTTGCCCTTTTTGGACGGGCAAACTATGAGAAACAGGACGATCCTACAGACAGTCTTTTCCTTGGAGGACAGGCTACATCGCGAGTGTTAGAGACGGGTCTCAAACAAAAGGGGATCACTGGTGCAGAGTGGTCTCTTGCTTATGCACTGACACGTAGCTGGGACGACCTGACTACCAGAACTCTTTCCACCAGATACGAACCGATGCTGTCTTTTCAAGTAAAACAACCGTTGTTACGCGATGCATGGCAAGAACTTAATCTGGCTGGAATAAACATATCCAAACTAAACTACAGAGTTGCTCTTGCTGCTTTCCGTCAGAAAACTGAAGAAGTTTCGACGGATGTCATCTCTTTATATTGGATGCTTCTACAGGCTCGGCGTGACCTTGAAATTCAGCAATGGTTGATGGATAAAACGCTTGAAACATTAAGAAAAGTAGAAGACCGGAGGGATATCGATGCTACAACCGTGCAGATTAAGCAAGCTGAAGCAGCCCTAAAGTCGCGCGAGGCGATATTGTTTCAGGTTGAAAAAAGAGTAGTTGATGTACAGGATGCCTTGGTTCGATTGCTTTCGGACCCCCAGTTGAATTTACTCAATGACTTTGAGATTGTACCTACCTCTGTTCCTGATATGACGGAAAAGAAATTTGAACAATCAGAAACATTGGAACTGGCGCTGGCAAACAATCCCGTAATTCAACAGGCACGGCTCGGAATTGAAGTGGCCCAGATTAGTGTTGATGTTGCAAAAAAGCAGAAAATGCCCCGTCTTGATCTTGTTGCGTCCACAAGGATGCAAGGGCTGTCCCGTAATCAAGGGGATGCACAGGATATACTTAATGACGCTGACTATGTCAGCTATGCTCTTGGCATAACAGCCGAAATTCCTCTTGGTAATCGCCAACGTGAGGCCGAATTTCGTAAACGAAGATATGAACACCGCAAGGCAATTTCAATGTTGCAGAATATATCAGACCAGCTTGCGGTACAGGTCAAAGAAAGAATCAGGCTCGTCGAGACATCTTATGAGGAAATACCAGTCCAACAGGATGCTGTTAAGGCAGCAGAGATACATTTACAGGCACTTGAAGACACAGAAGTGATAAGAGACAAATTAACTCCTGAATTTCTCTTGGTCAAACTTCAAGCTCAGGAAACTTTAGCAAATTCCCGGCGGGCTGAAATAAAAGCTATAACTGATTATAACACTTCGCTTGTAAGATTGTCTCAGGCTACCGGTACTGTATTGGATATGCGATATATTCGGCAAGCGATGCCGAAAGAGGAGTTTGAACACTATCGATTAAAGAATGAAAACATGAAGTACCTTCTATTGACCAGGATAATCGCAGTGCAGCAGATGATTGACGAAGATCTGTACGAGGATGCACTGAGTATTCTTGAAAATGACATTCTACAAAAGACAAATGGTTGTGCAGAGACGGGCCAGCCCGACAAAAATGACTGGATAGTAACCTGTGAAGAGCAGAACAAGTTCTATCCCATTGTCGTAGAAACTATCGAGCGTGTGAATAGTTTTATTGAGAAATGGCCGGATAAGGATAGCTCCGTAGAATCACAGCAATAACTGATAGGCATCCACTCAAGTTTAGGGAACATCGCCAGAATCAAATCGTACAGATACGAACACATAGAAGAATCTTATTCACCCCCTGTAAAACCGAGCTGTTCATCAAGCCAGTGGTCTGTTCTTAAAACTGATTTTCGCTGACGCAGGGCCAGTCTCTCAGCTCTTGCCTGTGCCAGATGAAAAACACCACGAACCAGCGGTGAGGAAATGTCATTTGTTGAATTAGAGTATCTTTTTGTTAAGTAGGCTACAGCATTTTTGGCATACCGCGATACAATTTCATCGTTGAGGCTGAATATTCCTTGAGCGGTTCCAGGGTCGCCTTGTCTGGCGCATCGTCCATATAGTTGTCTGTCTATCCTGGCTGATTCGTTAGGTTCGGCGGCGATGACGTGCAAGCCTCCTAACTGTGCAATTCCGCGTCCAAGTTTAATATCAGTACCGCGTCCGGCCATATTGGTCGCTACAGTAATTTTCCCACGTTGACCAGCCTGTGCAACGATTTGAGCCTCCTGTTTATGATAAACAGCGTTAAGCACCTGATGGTCCAGTGTTTGGGCTTTAAGCAGTTCGCTAAGTTGTTCGCTGGCTCGAACACTGCGTGTTCCTACCAGAATCGGCCTGCCTGTATTGTGAACCTGACGAATCTCCTGCACTATCCTTTCCCATTTGGCAGCTTCTGTCGGCAATACTACTGTGGGTAAATTTTTCCTTGCACAAGGACGGTTCGTTGGGATTGAAACCACAGGCAAATGATAAATTTGCCAAAACTCGCTACTTGCCTCGGATGCCGTTCCTGTCATCCCGGACAGCTTGATGTACATCCGGAAAAAACGCTGAAAACTTATACGGGCATAAGTGTCTTTAGGTGGATTTATTTCGACCTTCTCCTTGGCTTCAATGGCCTGATGCAAGCCATCACGCCATGTGCGGTCCGGCATCATACGACCGGTAAACTCATCGACAATAACGACTTTGTCGTTATCGATAACGTAATGCTTGTCTCGCATATATAGCTCTTTTGCTGTCAAAGCCTGGTTTATCAATTCCAGACGACGACGGTTTCCCTTCCAAAGGCTCCCTATATGTTCAGTTAGTTCTATTAAAGTAGTTTCACCTTGAGCTGTCAATTCAACTTCTCTGTATCGATGATTAACTCGGTAATCTACTTCGGGTTTTAACTGACTTGCGATATCTGCTGCTTGCCGAAAGGACTCTATCTGTTCTGGATTGGGAGCCTCTCCGGAGATGATAAGTGGCGTAACCGCCTCGTCCACTAGAATCGAATCAGCTTCATCCACAATAGCACAATTCAATCCTCTCTGAACCAGTCTATCTGTTGCTTTGCTGCTAATGGTTATTTTGTCAAGTAGTGAAGTACACAATCCTTTTGAGTTGCCTAATACAAGACGGTCACGCAGAAAATCAGCGGTAACTTCTTTGTTTGTACAGTAGGTAATATCAGCCAAGTAAGCTTTTTTTCTTTCTTCAGGAGGCATTTGTTGTTCTATGAATGCAACTGTTAATCCGCAAAAACGATATATTCGTCCCATCCACTCGGCATCTCGCCTTGCCAGATAGTCATTTACTGTAATAACGTGACAACCGAGCCCCCGCCAACCAGCAATTGTTGCAGGCATTGTTGCAGTGAGTGTCTTGCCCTCACCGGTAGCCATTTCTGTAACACATCCGGCATTTAGGGCCAAAGCCCCGGCAACCTGAACATGGAAGGGTTTCTCGCCGATCTGTCGAAAAGCTACTTCTCTAACCAGAGCAAAGGCACGTTCAAGGTCTAAAGGAGTGTCGCGGTTACGGCGGAAAATTTCACGCAGGTCTGCGGCAATTTGATGGAGTTTTGCACTTGCCAGTTCAGAAAACTGTTTCTCGATGGCCAGTATTCTTTCGGCTTGCCTGAGAAACCTTTTTCGCCTTGGAACAAATCCGTTAGCTAATCCTACACCTACATCCCAGGCCGCGTCAAGCCCTTTTGGCACAGCTACAAGGGATATTCGCTGTTCAAGCATTCGCCATGTTTGGCTCGGTATCGTAGCCATTTCAAATATGGAACCTCCGCTGAAATAACTGTCTCAGGGACAGCCACCATTGGAATACAAGCGGCTTCGAGCGTAATTTAATTCTTGCGACTACGCGTTGACCGGTAAGTAAACGAATTGATGCATCAGGATCCGGTCTTATTCGAATCTCAAAAAACTGCTCAGACGTCTTTATGCCGCGAGGGTCCTGAGATAGTGTGGGCATAGATCCACCAACGGCATATCCTAATGCTTCAGATGGCAAGAATTCATGACCGGCGGGGAAGATTTTTTCTATCTGCCCGGCAAGCATCGCATCTGGTCGCCCTTTAACTCGAATTTCCAGTAGCTTATGGGCCTGTTCTACTAATATCGCAGCAAGTGACTGTCCGGCAGTAGCTCGGATAAGCACATCATCCAGGTTTGCAACAAAGCCGATTTGCTCACCGCGATGCAGATAAGCACCTTTTATTTTATCAATATCAGGTGAAACCCATGTACCTGACATAGGAGGTTGCAAATGCAATGACGATATTTCGAGATCAACTCTGGCTATTTTTTCATTCAGGGCCTCAATTTGTTCGGCAAGTATTTGGGCGGCAGCTACTTCCTTAATGACTGCAATACGCTGCTTTGCCTCAAGAGCGACAAGTTCAGCCTGTAGTTCCTTCCTCTCGGCTTCCAGTTCAGGATTAACGGCCTTAATAAGAGAATTACTGTCTGGCGTGACGGTATGACCTGATGGCAAAAAGTCAGTAATAAAGCCATCGCTTTCGGCATGAACAATAGCCAGGCTAACCGGCTCAACAATCCCTTCAACGCGGCAATAGTCCGGAAAGCTAAAGATACCTGTACAAATTATTAGCAGGGCCAAAATACCTATCGTTGAACCCACGGCGCGTATACGGGTTCTGGCTAATTCCCCATTTGTAGCTAAGTAATGTATGAACTTGCCAAGCGGCACTAATACCCAGGCAATAATTGCCGAGAATGCAAAAAATGGTACGAGAATAAATAATTCTTCAGGTAATCGGTTATTTAGAAATAACAAAATCCGTATGCAGATAAAAATGCGGTAGGCCGTCGAAGCAATGCCGTAGAATATAAACCAGGCCTTCTCTCCGGAAGTATAGGCAGGATTATGTGCCGCCCTGATTTTCCAGCAGTATTTTCTGATGAGGAAGTAAATATAGTTTCGGGAACGCTGGCTGAGATTTGGTATCTCTACCAAGTCTGAAAGAACATAATAGGCGTCGAATCTCAGCAGAGGGTTCCCGTTAAAGAGAAGAGTCGAGATACTTGCTATGAATATTATATTATATGCGATTATATGCAATGTCCCTGTAGATGTATTGGCCCAAACAACAACTGCTATAGATGCTGCAAAAAGCTCAACCATAACTCCGGACATGCCGACAATTGCCCTGTGCCATTTTTTGCGGAAAGACCAGGCGCTTGAAGCATCAAGATAGGGCAGTGGCACAAAAACCAAAAACATAACACCCATAACGTGAACTTGTCCCCCGGAACCGTTAACCTGGCCAAATTTCTTGCACGCAAAAGCATGGGCAAACTCATGAAAAACTTTAATTACTATCATACTCAGATACAAAAGAAACAGGTTGCCTGGTGCCAGAACATCGGCACTTTGATAGATCAATTCGCCTAAATTACCGATAACAAAATACATACCGATAACTACAGTTGTTAACCATAATAGCAAACCAATTGGGCTGAAAACTCTGCCAATTATGCTAACCCATTGTTCCAGAAAATGATCAGGATCGAGTAATGGAATCCTTATAAAAAGCAGATTTGTAAGAAATCCCTGAATCTGACGTTTAATTCGTGTTTTGTAACGATTGAAGAGGCTGGCGGTATCAGGAGCGAGATCCGCATACAAAAGATTTGAGCAGTACAACTGGCCGAGAAGCTGTATTACCTCCACCTGCGTTGGTGCTCTGTCTTCAAGTTGCTCATTGCATATTTGCCAGACCTCGGCAACTGTACGTTTGCCGTCGAGCATGGCTATAAAGTGATAGCCATCTCTGCTCAAGCGGGAAAATTTGTTATTGGAAGGATTCTCAAGAATATACCACATTTGCCCTCGGAAATGCTGTCTATAAATGTGCACGCTTGATAATAATCTTGGGCGCAGATTGGCAACTCGATACCAGGCTTCGTGAAAAGTTGGACGTTCGATTGCCATAGAATACCCCAGAACTTTAAAGCCATAGTTTCATTCGTATCCAGTTGGTAATCTTACGTGTCCATATCCAAATATAACGACGTTTACCGACTGATACCTTGGCCACACCTTCCATGCCCGGACGCATCCAGGGATATGTTTCTAATAAACGAACGCGAACCTTAAAAACATTCCGCTGGTTTACTACCTCGGCCATAGGATTAATCCGCTCAACGACAAACTTTATTGGTTGGCCGGGATAGGACGCTGTGGCCAGTTTTCCTTCTTGTCCAACCTCGATGTCGAAAATGAGGTCTTCGGGAAACATAAGCTGCGCACGTAAAGATTCAATCGGACAAACTTCAAAAAGAACATCGCCTGTTTTAACAGGCACACCTATTTGGCGTTTCAGGTCACCTTTCACAACAATACCACCAATTGGTGCAATAAGATTTGCTTGGCTGATTTGGTAGTTTAGTAAATCAATCTGAGCTTGTGATTTGTCGGCGTTTGCCTGAGCAATCTGAGCTTGTGCAGTTTCATTATCACGCATTGCGGCTGATACCTGCTTTAGATAACCGGCCTTCTCGGCTTTAGCAGCTGCTAATTGAAGTCTTAATTGGGCTGTATCAAGAGTGGCGAGTGTCGAATTATGTCCCTCAACTTTTTCGCCAATCTCAACTTCGACACTTTTAAGGTATCCATTGAAGGGAGCTGGAACTATCTGCTGATGTGTTGCCTCCAGTACAAACGGCGCCTCCGGACGAAACTGTCCCTTGCCGAATATTAAAAATAGAAGCGCGGCAAAGCATAGAATCGACAGAATTTTTGCCCAGGTATGTTTTGGTCCCAAAAATTCAGATGTGAAATTGCGGATTCTGTTGGCAATTGTTGCACCAATCCAGCGGTTGTATTCATAAAGATTGTTTAATCTGGCTGTGCATAATTCACAGGTCAATCGAATTGTTTCGATTTCGTCATGACTAAAGACTTTATCTAACGGACGTTCGAGAGTAAGGACTGCAATGACCTCACCATTTCTACGTAAAGGCAAACTAAGGACTGTTAGTGGGCCGTATCGTTTTGATAATTCATTTGCCGCGCGATTGATACAGGTCGTAACATCAGGAGCAGGGCTAAGAACTTCGATATCCTGATCCAGACATTCCTCCATTACAGATTCTATATCCTGAACAAGTTTCATTTTTCGGCTGAAATCTTCAGTATGACTCATCGCTTTGAGATAAACATACCTGCGGTGTAGAAAACCCACGCTCACTCGCTCACACAGCCATTGAGACGCCACCTCATTGCAGAATACCATGGATGCGCTTGTAAATTTATCCTGCTGGTTAACGGCTGAAAGTATTTCCATTGCCTGCCGGAGCCGTTTTAAATCTCCTTCTTGAGTTTGTTGAGACAGCCTTATCTCCGAGTTGCTCAAAAGTTTGGTCGACAATTCAAGTATCTGACGGCTCGTTTCAAGGGCAGCCTTATCTGTGGTTTCAATCAAAAATGCTGCCACAGTTTGACTCATATCTACAGTCTTGAAGGGGAGCATCAAAACATTACGTTTGGCAGGTTGACTATAGGGCTGATTCGACCCACCCAAAGGTTCTATAGCAACGGTATCGGACGATATTACCTTGTTGGCTGCTTTAGCTGATTGGACCAACCATTCTGGAGTAGAAACTGCTTTTTCCAACTGCGGATATATAGCAAGAACATCAACACCTCTCTTCCGATTAATTTGTAAGATAGCCCCTCCGTTAGCCTGTGCCATAAAACAATGCACAGGAGTTTTGAAATTGATTATTCTGTGAATGGTCAACTGTCATCTGCCGCTACTCTGTCTGACTGGAACATTGCTTGTCACGTTAATCTCAATTTCTCCGAATTCTTTTTCTTCAAATCTTCAGATAATGCAACCAAGGGCTGATATGGAATGGCCTTTGTCAAAATGTGCAAAAATCAAGATATTATACTTCACACGAAACTAAGCTCTTACTGCACCATATCTACATTAAATTACCCGCAGTACCAAGCATGGTTGTCTGCGTAGTCCAAAGACGAATTATATCCGATTATAAAAAAGTTTGCAACCATCATAAGTAACTACCAAATATAGAATTATAGCAAACAGTGTTGTTATTGGCAATCGTTTATTCTTGACTTACCTGCTTGCCGGCGGTGGATAGAGAGCATCTCAGAATATGGTATGGAATAATATCTCTCTGATCATCGTTTTTTAATTAGTTCTAAGCCATCTATTCAGGGACTTGGAGCCAGTGTTGTCCAAAAATCGCCAAGTCTATTATGTCTACGGTACCCATTTTGTCGAGGTCGGTTTGGCCACACCAGTTATTTTTGTAATTACAGCCGGTATCCGTCCAGCGAGAAGCAAATATTGTGAAATCAACGAAGTTCACTTGACGATTCGCGTCAAAGTCACCAGGAATGATATAAACAATCGCCACATTAAAATTATATCCGGCAGCGATTGCCAGAACGTTTGTACCACCAGGAACATCACATTGACCGTCTTTGTTACGGCCCCAGGCCACGAGTGAGCCATCTGACTTCAGGGCCAGACTATGCCAGCCGCCCGCAGTGATGGCCATAACAGAATCGGTGCCTGCTGGTATGTCGCACTGACCGGCAAGATTAGAGCCCCAGGCCACAAGAGAGCCGTCTGAGTGAATGGCGAGATTATGATTGTCGCCCGCAGCGATGGCCACAAAATCCGTACTACTGGGAACATCGCACTGATTGTAATCGTTTCGGCCCCAGGCAACGAGCGAACCGTCTAATTTCAAAGCCAAACTGTGCTCGTACCCCGCAGCAATGGCCGCAAAGTCTGTTCCGGGAGGCACATCGCACTGATTGTGATCATTTCGGCCCCAGGCCACGAGCGAACCATCTTCCTTCAGGGCCAAACTGTGCTCATACCCTGCATCAATTGCTACAAAATTAGTGTCTGCAAGAACATTACACTGACCATAGTCGTTATTGCCCCAAGCCACGAGCGAACCGTCTTCCTTCAATGCCATACTGTGCCATCCACCAGAAGTGATAGCTATAAAATCCGTACCAACAGGAACATTGCACTGACCGTAATTGTTTCGCCCCCAGGCCACGAGTGAGCCATCGGATGTTATAGCTTGGCCGTGATAATCTCCTGCAGCAATAGATATAGAGTTACTGTCGCTGGGAACATTGCACTGCCCGAAATAAGAATAGCCCCACACCACAACAGTACCATCTGCTTTTATGGCCATATTGTGCCACTGCCCGGCTGTTACGGCAACAAAATCGTTGCCATCCGGAACCTCACATTGCCCGTAATTATTTCGTCCCCATGCAGTAAGCGAACCATCGGACTTAAGGGCTACACTGTGCTCGTATCCGGCCGCAATAGCCTTAAAATTATTTCCGTCCGGCACATTACACTGATTGTGGTCATTGTATCCCCAGGCAATGAGGAAACCATCAGACTTGATGGCCACGTTGTGATAGGTGCCTGCAGTGATAAGCTTATAGTCAACGTCGTTTGGCACGTCACACTGACCATAGTTGTTATTACCCCAAGCCTGTAGCGACCCATCCGATTTAAGAGCCAGGTTGTGACTTGCGCCTGCAGCGATGGCGGTAAAATCCGTGCCAGAGGGCACATCATTTTGGTCGTAGTTGTCTCTCCCCCAGGCTGTAATAGAACCGTTTGACCTGAGGGCCAGGCTATGCCACCACCCGGCTGCGATAGCAGTAAAATCAGTGCCTAAAGGGACATCACACTGATTATGGTCATTATATCCCCAGGCCTCGAGTGAGCCGTCCAACTTCAACGCGATACTGTGCCACCCACCCGCTGCAACGGTTTCAAAACCTGTCCCGACTGGCACATTACACTGACCATCGTCGTTATCCCCCCATGCTACAAGCGAGCAGTCCGACCTGAGTACCAAACAATGATAGTAACCGGCAGCGATGTCGGTAAAATCATTGCCCATTGGAACCTTGCCCTGACCCCATGCAGTGAGAGATGCCGCATTGGCAATTCCCGTAACTGCTGAAACAATGAAAGCCGTCAGCAAAATGAGACCAATTATCCTTATATTCCTCATCGACTCTCCTCTTAAGGAAACATATTTTCAGAGATACGGCAGAATTCAGTGCTAAAACGCTAAGAACAGGCATTTAGAATTGCTTTTGTAATAACAATGAGCTCTGAAAATAGAAAACAGTTTGACGGAATAGTCTTTTCATCCTTATCACTCCAGATTGTTAAGCAAAAGTGCCAATGGAGGCTCTCAGACGTTTTCAGAAAAGCAAGATTATACCATTATCTTTCACAGAATACAAGCTCAAAGTCTCAAAAGATAGTGTCAAGCATTATGTGTAAGTTTGATCTTTTACCATCGAAGAAGTTGGCCGAAAAAGGTTCTTTCGGTGGTTTTCTCATCGTGGAAACAATCCAAGGAAGCGAAAATCTCCCCAATATCCTATATAAGCTTCTACAAACGATAATTTGGTACGGACTCGTTTCCACAAGCGTTTTAGTACTGGTAGAAACAGAAACTATCGCGTAATCTACATAAATACAGCACCAATGGTCAGGGATTGTTCCTCTACCGGCGTTGATTCCAGAGACCAGTTATTCCCAGCGCCGCCTCAAAGCTCCCATAACAGAACATAAACGCTGATTCTGCTATTGATATTTAGTGGCCTTGATGAGCAATCTTGCTTTAAAAAACAGTGGAAAACGCACATTACCGCCAATATGCAAGGGGATAAGTCCGTTCCATGACCGCACCAATCGCCGCCTTATACACCGAGTCAAAAACAGGGGGTTAATATGAGTTAATCGAAATTGGTCGCCTGGAACAAACGAAAGTTAGTTGTTTAGAAAACGTATTTAAAGACGGATGAATAAGGTAAACACTCTCTGATAAACCGAAGAGCACAATTACATGGGCTTGCCCGTGGGTATCTACTGAATGGCAATAAAAAAAGTTTTTTAATTTTTCTCATTTTTTTATTTGACAAAAAGTTAGAGCGTACAATAAACTTAATCCCTAGAGCGTACAATAAACTTAATCCCTATCAAGGAGGATTTTGCACAATATTAGTTTGTAGCAGATACGGAAGGTTATTTATTTAAAAATCTTTCTTCTTACTTCATGCAGTTCGGATGAGGAACTGATATAGGAGTGGTAGATGTTGGGATTTTTTAAACGTATCAAGGAAGGAAAGCCCTCACGGAAAGCAATTTCTGATGCTGCCCACCCCATAAATTTTGAGATGCTTGAGCCGCGGCTTATGCTGTCGGCTGATCTGTCCTTAACAGCCATGGCCGGTCAGTCGCTGGACCTTACACTTAAGTTGGAAAGCGGCAGGCAGGAGCTGCAGATAATCGACAACACTAATCAATCGGTGTTACAAAGTCAGCCGCTTGCTGAAACTAGGTCTATAGCCATTGAGGGAGCTGACCAGGAAGATAAGCTTACCATTGACTTCACAATACCTTTTACAATTCCTGAAGGTATTACTTTCGAAGATTCGTCTGCCGGTGGCGACAATACGCTAAAAGTGGTCGGAATGGCCAATGTATTCAACATTACGGGCGAAAACGAGGGGAATGTTAATGGTGCCGGGGTGATAAACTTTACCGGCATCAAAAACCTGATTGGCGGCAAAGATTCTGATACCTTTAAACTTACCACTGCTGGCTGTATCAGCGGAGAGATCGACGGTGGTGCAGGTGATGATACACTGTTAGGACCTGAGGCCGACACTATCTGGAACATAACTGCAGGAGACGAGGGCAACGTCAAAAGCGTTGTTTTCAGAGGTATCGAGAATCTCATCGGCGCTTCCAATAACGAGGACACGTTTGTTTTCTCCGCTGCCGGTACTATCAGCAATACTATCGATGGAGGATTTAGTGGCTTCGACGCCATAGAGATCCAGAATAGCAGCTATGATGTAGCAGCGTTCAATTATACCGGCTTTGGTTCCGGGAATATTGAACTCGATGGTGCTATCATTTCATCTTATTCTAAAATGGAGACCATAACTCTTATATCTTCAGGCAGAGATCCCCCGGCTGGGGTAACGCTCAATATCCCGACTATAACCTCGGATGAATTCACGATAAGAGGTTATGATACGACAATTAACGGGATAATAGCCATTGATAGCACGAACGAGACCTTAACGGACACGATTTTCGAGGCCCCAATTGGTTCGCTGATAGTTAATAGCGGGCCCGGTAGTGATATCATAACGGTTGATTTACTTGAGCCAGGCTTCGGCTTGTACATTAATGGCCAAGCCGGTCAAGATACAATCATTGGACCGGACTCTGACTGCGGCTGGAATATTACGGGCACTGACTCTGGGACCGTTGCGGGAGTGATTTTCACAGATATAGAGAACCTCATCGGCGGAACGGGTGCTGATATTTTCATCTTTACCATTGGCAGCCAGATAAGTGGTGTGATTGACGGAGGTTGGGGCAATAATACCCTGGATTACTCCGACTGCACGGCAGATGTGGCCGTAGATCTTTATATCGCTGCTGCCACCGGTACAGGTGGGGTGAGGAATATTCAAAATGTGACCGGTGGTACAGGTAATGACAGTCTTATCGGGGACGAAGCGGCAAACAGCCTTATCGGCGGCCCGGGCGATGACGTGCTTACGGGTGGCCAGGGGGGCGACACACTTGATGGGGGAGAAGGTGCGGACACGGTAACCGAAACACGCGATGCAGATTTTACATTAACGGATGCCGCCCTGACTATAGGTATGGAAGATCCGGATGCCCTTTGGGGGATTGAACAAGCGATAATCACCGGTGGAGCAAGCGGAAATACTACTGACGCCTCTAAGTTCAGCGGTTTGCTCACGTTTACAGGGGAGGAGGGCGATGATACTCTGATAGTAGGTCAGGGCAGGAATAGCTTTGACGGCGGTCCCGGCAGTGATACGCTCACAGCGGGCGATTGGGCAAACCTGTGGGAGATAACGGGGCAAGATGCCGGCATGCTCAACGGTGATGTTTTCACCGGCGTTGAGAACCTGCTTGGCGGTGCCGTGGTGGATACTTTTGTTATATTAGCTGCTGTGGCTCTGATCAGCAAGCTGATCAATGGTCGTTCGGGTGATGATGAAATCGTGGCTAGCGACAGTGTTAATCTCTGGGACATTACTTCAGAAAATGCCGGTACGCTGAATAGTCAGGCCTTCGTTAATATAGAATGTCTGGTTGGTGGTGAGGATACGGACAATTTTGTTTTTACCGATGGCGGCAGCATTAGTATTGTTGATGGTGGAGGTGGACAATACGATACGGTGGAGGTCCAGGGGGGCATTTATCAGGAGATGACTCTCAATTATTTTGGCTCTGATTCAGGTGATATCGAACTCGATAGAGGTATTATTTCATCATATTCCAGGATGGAAACCATTATTATTACATCTTCAGGGAGGGGTCCTCCGACAACGGCCAAAATCAACGTTCTGACCGGGGTCTCAGATGAATTTATAATAAGAGGCGAAGGTGCGACAGATAACGGAATAATAACCATCCATAATACAAATAGCACCTTCATCGATACAACTTTTGAGGCACCAACCGGTTCGCTGACAGTTAATACCGGGCAGGGCAATGATAAGATAGCAATTGAGGTGCCCGAACCAACCTTCGATTTGTTCATTAATGGCCAAGCCGGCCAAGATACACTCATTGGACGGGATTCAGACTGCATCTGGAATATTACAGGTCTCGACTCCGGCAACGTCGGGGCAATTACCTTCAATGGTATTGAAAACCTTACCGGTTCTGCGGACAATGAAGATACTTTCGTGTTCGTGGATGGTGGTAGCCTAAGTGGCAGCATAGATGGCGGCGCAGGCGGTTACGACACCCTTGTTGTTGACTTCTCTGCGATAGACCACTTGATATACGATGCCTATGGGCCTAACTCAGGTGTGATCAATGCCGATGGCAATGTGATCGAGTTTGTTGGGCTGGAGCCGATTACTGTTACAGGAACTGATGACCTTACGGTGACTGTCACCTCATCTCCTGTAGACTTAACTCTCGAGGTGGTTGGGGGCACTCTTAGGGTTAGTGGTCCAATTGAAGATATCACCACCGATCTCACGGTTGATTCCGTAACCATAAACTTTGGAAACAACGATGACATTCTGACTATTGGTGATGTCACCGGTTTTGATCTCAGCAAGCTCACCATCAATGGTGGAACCGGCACCAATACGCTGAATATCGAAGCTAGTGCTGATGTGGCCATCGACGATACCACGGTGACGGTCGGCGGTGTTGCCATCGGCGCCATCACCGATTTCAGCATCGTCAACTTCGATCTCGACCCGCTAAATGAGCTGGACGACAACCGCACCGGCGGCAGCCCGTTCACCACTGTGTCCTTGAACGGCACGACGCTGTCTGCGGATCTGGATCTGTTGGCCACAATCGACAGCTATTTGGCGAGCAACGAGAGCAGCTCTGTTATAGTTGCCGAGGCAAAACTGGGTGGTTTTCTGGATCTGTTCACTCTCACACTGGATTTCAGTGGTATTGTATACTCCGGCGGCTTATACGATAGCGGAATTGTTGATATCACAACGCAAACCGGTGAGTTGTTCCCCGGTTCAAGTGCTTTTGTATCCATTACTGACGGCAATGGCGACGATATTTCTATTAGTGGTACTTATAACCCCGGAACCGGTCAATTCGGCCTTACTCTTGAAATCTTCGAACTGAATATTCCAAGTGTCCTTACCGCCAGTACTGAAAATGTAACTATCGAGTACAATCCGGCTGGGGCCTCAAATCAGACACTGGTAACAATCGGCGATTTTGAGATGGTTTTGCTCGTTCTGGATAACACAACCGCCCAGGTCAACAATCTAATAATTCGACAGGATGGTTTCTCTGTCGAAAACGCATCCGTCGAGGTGGCTTCGGTAACCTGGCTGAATACCCTTGAGTTAAGCAACTTTGATCTGACCTTTACCGATGTCAACTTCAGTACAACTGGCCCTGCCTTGTCCGGCTCAATCGACGTCAGCGCCACTACTATAAAGCTCTTTCCATCTCAGGATTTCTTTACTACCGAAATCACCACCTTCTCTGGGAGTTACGATCTTGGAACTTCTGCCCTTAGTCTTTCGGCAGAACATCTTAGAATAGCATTTAGCGATGTGCTGCTGCTTGAATTAGGCACTGCAAGTTTCTCAATGGATGCAGGTGCCGGCACTTTCAGTGCATCGATTGCATCAGGGATACTCAGCTCACCACGGTTTACCGATCTGCCCAGTATCAGCGTTACGAATCTGGTAATTGATCAATCTGGCTTTAGCTTTGATAATGTAACGCTAAGTCCGACTGATATCAATATCGCAAGTTTGCTTACAGTTAGCCAGCTTGGACTTCAGGTTGATGGGTTCAGCTATGATGCATCGAGCGGTGATATAACAGGGACGGTCGGCTTTAGCGCCACGAATATAATACTTTTCGCCGGAGTGGATATTTTTGATACGACGGTGGCGGGTTTTAATGGAAGCTACAATCTTGAAACAACGGCATTGATGCTTGGTGCAAGCTCTTTGAATATAGGTTTTGGATCCTCGGGTAATGAAATACTGTTATTAGCCGCTACTGGGATAACGTTCAGCTTGGATCAGCGTAATAGCACGTTTAACTTCTCGGCAAGTACGGTGAAAATAAGCTCGCCTCAGTTTGCCGACCTTCCGCAGATTAATGTGACTGGTTTAGTGATCAATCAGGATCAGGTAAGCTTTGATACGGCTACGCTTGGGCCGATTAATTTTGAAATCGGCAGTGTTCTTACAATAGTTGACTTTGAGATTGTGGTAAGTAATTTCAATTATTCAACATCGGGCGGCTTAGTGTCCGGAACCGTTGGTTTTGCATTCGCCTCGGTAGGCATTTTCCCGGGTCAGACTTTATTTACTGCTGAGATCGATAATTTCAGCGGCAGTTACGACATTGTAAATCAGTCACTAAACATCAGCGCCGACAGAGTAATGATCCAGATCAGTGACCTTTTGAAAGTTACCGCTACTGGCGTAGATATCAATATAGATCCGTTTTCGATGAGCTTTGGGTCGATCGTGGTTACATCACCGAAGTTCGAAGGGATTAGCGGGACATTGACCGAACTTGAAATCACCGAGACTGGCTTTTCTCTGGGCTCTGCGATCTTGAGCTATTCAGGAGAAATACCTGCCGGCCCATTGACTTTGAACGGTCTGGGCATAGGCATAATGGACTATGAATATTCAAGCGTGGTCGCCGAGCCGTTCAGTGGTTCAATATTGTTCTATTCCGGCGGAGCCTCACTGGTCATGAGCGGCAGCTTCTCTGCGGTTATCTCCGATACAGATGACGACGGCAGGGCCCTCAGTGCGACGCTGAATTTTGAAGCTGGTGCCTTCAAGGACCTTCAGTTTATGGTTGATAAGCTGGAGGTGAAAATTGGAACATACCTGACGTTTACAACAACCGGAGTTAACCTTGATACAGGCGCGGTCGATGATGAGTTTTTAGTAAGTTTCTCATCGATATCAGCTTCGGTAAAAGTCGGCAGTCTGAGTTTGAAGGGAACAGCTAAGAATTTTGGGGTGACCGCTAATGGCGATTTAGCTGTGATACCTGGCCAGACTTTCGCTGTGACCCTTGAAATCGGCGGAGTAGGGGGAGGTTCCTTCAATTGGCCAAGTTGGCTGCCCATCAAGATCAATGCGATTGGCATTGAGTTTGATTTCGCGGAGCTTGCCGTCAATCCGCTTGATTTCACTTTTATGCTGTCAGCAAGCGTTAGCGGTTTACCCGCAGTTGCCGGTTTGGAATTTTCCGGGACCATCGAAGGTCTTCGTATCCGACCCGCACTTCTGCTGGAAGGAAAGTTCCCTGTAGTAGATATCGCGTCGATCGGTGTCTCTGTTAAAGGTGAGCTTTTTGGCGGCGAGATAAACGCTGCTCTGATCGGTGGGATACTGAAGATAGAGGAGACTTCACCGGGTAACTATGCGGTTATCGACCCGATGGATACCGATACCGAGGTGCATGACCGTGTGCTGTTTATGGGTCTTCAGGGTGGGTTCAGTATGCCTGGTCTTGGCGGGTTGACGATACGGTTTGCTCTTAGCGAACTTGGACCGCTCGGTGTATTTATCAATATAGAAGTGCCAGGCGGTATTGTTCTGGAGCCTCACATCGGACTGGCGGTGAACGATTTTGCTGCAGGCGTAGAGTTCTTCAAGTCACTGCCATCTATTGACGATCCGTTCCAGTTACGCGATCCTGCCTTTACAGTTTCAAGTACCGTTACCGCTGATACCTGGCTGGCCAGCGTTAAAGGGCAGGTATTTGACCAATATGTCGCAATGAAGAGCAATCCGGGCCTTCCTGGTTTCTTAGCTGCTTTCACCTCTCCGATGCTGATCAAGGGCTCGGCTAAGATTTATTCGATCTACACGTCGCAGCAGGTATTCAATGGTCAGGTCGATTTGATCCTCAGTACAGATGGTAAATTCCTGATTAGCGGAAAACTGAACTTTGCCGCCGACAATATCACTATAAGCGGCAAACTCTATGCCGATCTTATCAACATTATAGATGGAGATGTTACGGTTCTGTTCCTGGCCGATATCCCGGAGCAGGTGCGTTTGCTGAGCATCGATGGAAAACTGAAGATGGGCTTCCGGGATGAAACCGGCCAGGACGTTGAAATCCCTGTCGTTATCAGTGACCCTGTCGCTACATATGAAGAGACCACCGGCGACCTGGTTTTTCCGGGTAATAGTGAGACAATAGATGTAGGAGTGATAAATTCTAATCCATATGACGGCCGCTATTATATTGACGTGAAGTTTCAGCCAGGAGCAAACCAGACATTGGATTACCCGGATATTATTAATGGCTACACCAATAAGTTTCATATTTACATGGACAAACTTGATGGAACCTCTGTAGGTGTCTACTACGATGACGCCGCGCTGCCTATTGAAACCAATATCATCGGTGGTGTTGCAGTAGATACTATTCTTACAGGCACACATGAAGAACTTATCAGTCTTTGCAAAAGTCGCGGTATTCAGCGTTTTCGTTACCTGATTACTGATCCTGGATTCGAATGGGAGCCGGGAGAAGTCAAAGTGATGTTTTTTGTCGGCGACGGGGAAGATGAAACATTTACTATTGCCGGTCCGACCGCCGATATTTCCAGTCCTTCTAATGATGGACGTATCGAGATCAGCGAATTTGAGGATCACATGTACTTCGATGTGACCTTTATGCCCTCTCGAACCAGTGGTGCGACTATTGATACAGCACCGATCGATATTCCTATATTATCCGGCCCGGGCCTCGGAAGCATCTCTATCGTGGGCCCGCCAACTTCTGTAGAAAATCCGATTGGCTCACCTGATGGAAGTATGACGCTGCGTTATGAGCTTAGCGGCGAATTTACCACGGGTGAAGTTACCCTTACCTTTGCGGCCGATACATTCCATGACAGCCAAAGCTTCGGCAATACCGAACAAATCCTTAGTTTTATAGTTGATGGTGCAACCGCCGATCTGATCGATCCGGTCAATGGCAGCTCGATAGGAATAGATGTATTAGAGGGGCAGGGTACTATTGATGTCATATTCAACTCCGCATGGGATTTCGATATTGATCTTGGCACACTCAATGACGGATTACCAGAGTTCTTGATTACCTTATCTAATGGAACGCAACTGACAATTTCAGATGATCCTACCGCTTCATACGATCTGGACGGAAAAACCGTATACACCTACAGCTTTACCGGAAACCTTGTCCCCGGAACTGCAACAGTCGTTTTCCTTGATGAAAGTTTTGCTGACGTCTCAGGTTTGGCCAATATTGAAGAGGTCGAGATGTTCTTTATCGATCAGCCAACTGTTACTTTTTCCAACCTTGACGACGGTGCCACCTATCTCAATACCAGCTTAAATGATATCGACGCGGGTAAGCTGGTTGGTCTTTTCGACAGTGATGCAACCGGTCGTTACTTCGAACTAACGCTAACGCCCACAAATGGTGCTCAAATCGATGAATCTACTATTGACTTTACCGACCTGCAGATAGACGCCTTGTCAGGATTCTCAATAGATAGTGTCACGCGGGTAATAGAGCAGATCGAAGATGCAGATGGTACTTTAATTGACAGTCCAACCAACCGCTTCCGCTTCTACTACTCAGGCACTTGCCCCGACCAGCACCCGATCTATGTGTCCTTAAGTATGAATGCAAACGCTTGGCAAGACACAGCCGGTAACGAATCAGAAGGAGTGTACATAGAAATTATTATACGAAAACCCGCTACAGTTCTGTACCTTGAACTTGAGGGCGGGATAACCCTGGAAGCTGCAGGTCTTCTCGAAGAGCCTATCTTCGAGGTTCGCGGCTATGTCAATTTCGAGGCAAAGCTCGATCCTGACGGCCCGCGGTTTGAACTGGAATTCGGGGGTACAGGTAAAGTTGTATATCTCGGAAACCTCGGCTCGATGGCAGGATTATTTATCATGGAGATTCCTACAAAGTTTATTCTCGACTCCTCTGATGATCCCGCCAAGGATCCCGATGCTATTACGGCAGGCAGCCTCTTGACTGATCTGGGGCTTACTTTAGAACCGGATGACTTCCTTAATCTGATTCAGTTGCCCAAATTATGGGGTGTTGTAAAAATCGAAACAAACTTTGAGATACTTAAAGAGATAGGAATAGACCTCAAAGCAGAAGCTTTACTGGAACTTAACTTAACCGCAAATGTTCAAGTAGAAACACTTACTCTCGAAGGGATTCCAGGTGATGTTTTCAGTCAGCTTGCCTCAAGTGAGACGCTAATTGATGAACTTAACTCGGAAACATTACCCGGTGACCTTGAGGCTTTGTTTACCGGCGACAATGCCCTTGGAAGCGGCTACGAAGTTAGGGCCGTAATTGGCGGTGTGCTCTGGAGGATCATCGATTCGGTAAATAACAAGCAGTATTTTATCCAGCTTCAGGATGATACAGAACTGCCGACAGAAGCTAACCCCGATCCTATGCCGGACATTAATCTGGTGCTGCGTAATGAGACCCAGGAATTTGTTCTCCAGCCCAAGATGCTTCGGGTAACGGCTTACGGCCAGGCGATTTTCAGGCTGCCTGCATATGTCAATCCGGAAAAAACTGAAATGGGCCCCGAGTGGTTCCGTATGACAGGTGCATTCTCGCTTAAGCTTTCTATCACCAGTTTGGAGGTCTTCCAGAACGGTCAGTTGACGCTTTCGCCGGCCGGCCGGAAGATTCTCGACATCCGTTCGATGGCAGTGATTCTAATCGAGACAACTCTGACGAATCCTGGGATCGCCGGCAAGATCAAGCTCGGCGCCAATATTGAAATGCCGGGAGTGCTCTTGAGCGGAAATCTGGAAGCCTATATAAATACCTTCGGTTATGATATTGTCTACGAAGTGCCCGGCTTTCTACGGCCTGTAGTTGGCTTTGACAGCGTTACTATTTACGGTGCCTCACCAATATTGAATCCTGACTACGACCCGGCCGATGCTGATTCACCAATTCTTATCCCGGATGATCCTTTAGTTGATGGTAGTCCTTACCTGACGATTGCAGCAAGGGCCAATCTGCACTTGTTGGGCAATTTGGTAATGCTCCAGGGGGCTTTTCGGCTTTCAGCTACTACTTCACTGATCGAAATATCCTTCACCGCGGCACTCAGCGAGACGCACGTGGGGGCCATCGCCACTGCTGCGGGTATGTTTGTCGTTGAAGTGGACGTCGGCGACATCCTCGATCTCACAGACGATAGCATAATCATCTATGGCGCCGCGCGGCTGACCACCGAACTCCACTTCCTGGAGAACATCGGACTCTTCATGGATGTGAGTGGATTCCTGCGGATTAACAGTAGCGATCAGGACAGAAGTATCACGCTGCCGCAGCCGGACGGGCTCACGGTGGACCTGCCTGCGAACTCGTTCGCGCTACGGCTCGACGGAAGTATCGATTTCCGCATCGACTTCAACGACGACGATACCTTCGCCGAGAGTGAGTCGGCCTTCTTAATCGAAGGGATTTTCGTGCTCGAGTTCTCGGCCGAACAGGGATTCAACGTGTCCATCTTCCGCGACGACAACGGAACGGTCGGGCCCGCGACTCTGAGAGTCGGACCCGCCAGCAGCCCCTTCCTGCAGTTCGACGTGTTAGGCTTCCTGGCGATCCGCGCGAACGGAATTGCCGCGAACATGATTCTGAGCCTCGACGCCAGCCTACCGGGATCCTTGGCCAGCGTCGCCAGTATCAATGGCCAGTTCGTCTTCATGGTCAACACAACCGGCACCGACATCAGCTTCACGATCCCCGGGAACGCCGCGGATCCCAACCGTTCAACCGACCTGACAGTAATAATCCCGCGGGCGCCACCGGAGTCGATCACCGATGCCAGCCTTAATGTCTTCGCTCTAATCGCTGGTAACGCCTGGACCGTGCCCGCCTCTACCGTCGGCGGTCCCTATGTCCTGATCCACATGGGCGGAACCGACCCCACCACCGATCCCGACGCCTCCTTCACTGTCGGACCCTTCAGCCTGAGAGGGAAATTCAGCTTCCTACTCGGAGCCACCGTGCAGATAGACGGGAGCATCGATCTCCTGCTGGAGATCTCCGCAGAGTTCTCACAGACAATCAGCGTTGGATCAACGACCTTGCTCAGCTTCGACGGAACCGGCTTCCTGCGTTTCGACAACAGCGGCCTGGTGGCGTCGATCAGCTTAAACCTCGTGAGCGGATTCCCAGCCTCCTTCGGCTTCAATTTCGGAGGCAGCACAAGCTTCAATCTCGAGATCAACACTACCGGGGCGGAGGTGACCGAGATAGCCGGTGTGACCGTGTATCTTCCCGCCGGCACGTATGCCCGGATAAGTGTGGTGGGAGGATTGTATCTTGATATAGCTGGAGACGGCATCCAGATGAGCGGATTCTTTATGTTAGAGGTCAGCAACGAAGGCCTACAAGTCTTTGCGGTGGCAGGGCTTGAAATCGGGCCTGATATTGGGGCCTCCAGCAGCGAAAAGTTGTTTGACATGTATGCCCTGGGCGCGTTGGTGATCAACGCTGACGGTATCGCGGCCGACATCGATGTCTCGGTTTCCGTCGGTGGTGCATTGAGTAGTTTTCTGGCCCTTAACGCGAGTGCTCGGGTAGTGTTCAACACCACGAGTGCCGATCAATCAATTACCATACCTAAGCGTTATGTCGATTACCTTAACGAGACTGTCGATTTAATAAGCTCGTTCATTGGAAAAGAGCTCAACGATCAGGGAATAAATCCCTTACAGTTTAGTCTCCTGACCGGGACGCTTGATAATCGGTTTACCGTAAATCAAGACGGTTCTGCGACTTTCACCATCACCGGTGGTGCGCCTCGCCTGGATGGTGGTTTTGATTCACCCGGATCCTATTTCCTTGTTGCTATGGATGGCGATCTGACCATCATCAGCACATTCGTGATCGACGCAGATTTCCATCTCAAGATCAGTGGCGATGCACTGGAGGTTGCGTTTAAGGGGGAAATTGACCTTGGTGGTTTTGCAAGTCTGGGTGTGGAAGGCGTTGCCGTAATAGAAGATGGTGTTTTTGCTGCGTACGCAGCTCTTACAGTAAATATAGATATTGACGTACCGGGAATTAATAAGGACATTAAAATTAGCGGTGCAGCTGTATTAGAAATAAATACAAGCAACGATGATCCCAAAACTGTATTTGATGCCACGGGAAATGGACATCAAATCGATGCTGACACATATAAAGTGTCTGTAGGTACACCTACTACACCTGCAACTATAGATTTCTTTGGTGTTTTAACAGCTGAAGGAAGTGTTGAGATAGCCGTAGTGGGTGGTGTTTTTTCAATTGATGTGGACGCTTCACTAAACTTCTTTGGTATTGTTAATGTAGATATTTCAGGATATTTCAACACGAATGGAAGCTTTAGTTTTACAGGGACGCTTAATCTTAATCTCACCTATGCGGGATTTGGATTCGACGGTGGTTTATCAGTAACGCTTACCAATCAGAGTTTCACTGGTTCTGGCAATGCTGCGCTTGTGATCGCAGGGCAGAATATCAACATTGCTTCCGCCTCCATTAGCGTTAATTGGGTTACCGGTGCCTGGTTGATCTATGTTGAAGGTCCACTCAGCGTATGGATGGAGGTAATTGGTGATAGTAATGGCAACTACACCATTGATGGTGGAATTGGCTTTTTCGATGACGTGCTTGAGGTGCTGGGAGATGTCGCTGATGCCATAGCCCAAGGGGTTAAGGAAGCTGCGCAAGCAGTGCGGGGTGCCATTCAGGATCTCGTAGCGGCCATTGTGGAATTTGGGCAAGATGTCGTTGAGTTCTTCAAAGATGTGGGCGATGCCATCGCTAATGCGGCAAAAGCGGTTTGGGATTTTCTTAAGAGTCCTTTTGAATCTTCACGATGGGTTATCACGGAATATACCGTCACAGCGGATACCTTAAAGAATTACTACGTCTACTCGACGGATCTGGATCTGTCTAATGGCATACTAACCATCGACAATGGAACAAATGATGGTTACGCATCGAATTTAAATGTATGGGTTGTTGGCGGCTATCTGGTTGTCGATGCTCCCGATACGACTGCTAGTATTGATATCTCGATAAGTCAATATCAGGAACGTGATTATTACTGGGATGGTTGGCCGCCATGGGGACAATGGACCGACTGGTACAACGTGGGCGATCCCGTAGTACAAACGGCGAACTTTAATATATCAAATGCGAGTTATTTTGCCCTTGGTTCGGTTAACAAAATTGTTATTAACGGAACCGATAACCCTGAGACGATTGTTCTCGACAGGAATACCGTTAGTATCAATGCAGACGTGCATGGTAATGGTGGTAATGACATTATCGCGACGGGTACAGGAAATGATCGTGTCTGGGGTGGTGATAACGACGATATAATTTTCACATACGAGGGCGATGACGAGTTATATGGCAATAATAACAATGACAAACTATTCGGTGGCACAGGAAATGATGATCTAAACGGCGGCTGGGGTGATGATTTCTTAGATGAGAACAAGGATAGAGTTAATCCTGGTGTGCTACTTGCCGAGACAAACACCTTCAACGGCGGACCGGGCGTAGATACAATCCTTGGCTCACCAGGTAAAGATACCATCGAGGGCGGCAGTGAAGACGATATCTTGTTAGGTGGAGCCAATGACGACACCTATGTCTTCAACAATAACTATGGAACAGATACATTTGCTGATTATTACGGCAAGGCGTTCCTGGATTTCAGTGGGGTAACGAATAAGTTAGACATCTCAATATCTGATACCGGTTTCACCGCTAGCACCTTAGGTGGGGATTCGTTCTCTATCGAGGGCTTTATCCAAATTCCGCAATATGAAGATGATCAGCATGTTAAGCCATTTGAAGATTTCGAGATTGCTGAAATAAGAACCGGTACAGGTAATGATGATATGGCGGTTACCGCATTGCCTCTATACCGTATGAATATTATCGATGTCGGCGGAAGTGATACCTACAATTTTGAGTTTGATCAGGCTGATGCCGCGCAGAGTGTAGCAAGAGTTGATATTGTAGATGACGCAGGCATTGGTGACCAAATCGATCTAGACCTGGATTCAACAGGCTTTGAAGTTTACTTACATCCCCAAGCCGTATTAATGAATAATCTTCATTTAACGTTTAATACGGGTATCGAATATTTAAACCTTACCGATGATGCCGCACAAACAACAATTACAACTAAGCCAATTAGCGGACCAACAACACTTCTGGTCAAATCCGGGGTAACGATTAGCTCGGAGACGGACGGCCCAATCGAGTTGCACGCCAGGGATGACTTCACCCTCCAGGCCGGAGCGCTTATCGAGACAGCCGGAAACGTTACCATCCGTGGCGATTATAACGACGTTGATTCGACCGGGGCCACGATTAATCTGCTCGGCACGATCAACGCGGATCAGGTAGAGGTGTTCGGCAACATTGACGACGACATCGTGAACGTCACTAACGTTACCATGGACTCAGAAACGACGATTTGGACCTATGCCGGTTCGGATATCGTCAACATCCAGACCATTAACGCCGAGACGACCGTTAATGCCGGTACGGATGACGATACGGTTAATGTTGGGACTTCTGCCCCGGCAACAGGCGGAAACGTGAATGGAATTAGTGCCCATCTCTATGTCTATGGCGACGGCGGAACCAATGATATCCTCAACGTCGATGATACCGGCGACACCGCAGACAACGACGGTACGCTGACGAGTACGATGATCACGGGCCTGGGTATGTCTACCGGGATCACTTACGGTACACTTGAACATCTTAATATCAACCTCGGCTCGGGTGGCGACACATACACCATTCAATCGACCCACACTCAGGAGACAACCCTGCACTCCAACGGCGGCGCCGACACGGTCAACGTATGGGCCATCGCCGGTTCGACCATTGTCAACGCCGGTCCCGGGAGCGACACGATCAACGTCGGCAGCAATGCTCCGGCCGGTAATGGATACGTCAACGGTATAGCCGCCCTGCTGACGGTCAACGGCAATGAACCGTCCTCCGGCAGCGATACTCTCAACATCGATAATACCGGCGACGCATCGGGCAACACGGGCAACCTGACCTCGACACAGTTGACCGGTTTGGGTATGTCTGTCGGTATTACCTATGGAACCATCGAGACGCTGAACATCACTCTCGGATCGGGCGGAGACACGTTTACAATCCAGAGTACGCATAGCGGCAGCACGACTGTCAGCACGGGTGCAGGAGAGGATGCGATTGTTATCAACGGAACGGACGGGACGCTGACAGTTAACGGCCAGGATGATGGCGACGTAATCACTGTCAATGCTACGGGAGCGAGCAGTTCATCCACGCTGAACGGGCAGGCAGGTGAGGATGCGATTGTTATCAACGGAACGGACGGAACGCTGACAGTTAACGGCCATGCTGATAGCGACGTAATCACTGTCAATGGCACGGGGGCGAGCAGTTCGTCTACGCTGAACGGGCAGGCAGGTAATGATATATTCAATATAAAGGCAATAAACGGCCCCGTAGTTGTTTCCGGTGGAGATGACAGCGACACGATCAACGTGGGTAGCAATGCAGCCGGCGTGATCGGCGACGAAGACAACAACCAAGGCGGAAATGTTAACAGCATCGCAGCGCTATTGACGGTCAGCGGCAATGAGCCGTCCTCCGGCAGCGATACTCTCAACGTCGATGATACCGGCGACACATCGGGCAACACGGGCAACCTGACCTCGACACAGTTGACCGGACTGGGAATGAGTACGGGCATTACCTATGGTACTCTTGAAGCCGTTAATATCGATCTCGGGTCCGGCGGCGATACATTCACGATTTCCAGCACACATGCCGGAACCACAACACTCGACTCCCTGGGTGGTGCGGATACGGTAAATGTACAAACCATTTCCGGGCCGACAACAATTAATACCGGTGACGCGGCCGACACTATCAATGTGGGCAGCCTGGCTCCGGCTACCGGCGGTACGGTAAACAGTATCGGTGACAGCTCCGGCGACTGGCTGATAATCGATGCCGGCAGCCAGAGCAGTGACGACGTGCTTAACGTTGATGATACAGGGGATACGCAAGCCAATTCAGGCATACTGACATCCACTACCTTGACCGGGCTGGATATGTCCGAGGGCATCGAATACTACGACATCGAGGTATTGAATATATCGCTGGGTACCGGCGGTGATGATTTCTACATTGAGAGTACCCATACCGCAGAGACCAACCTGAATACAGGCGATGGTGTCAGTACAGTCGGCACCGCGGTGGATACCTCGCGCAGTGTCTGGGATCTGGCGACCTGGACGGCTGATGATGTGGTTGATATTAACACCATAAGCGGCTTGACGAATGTCGATGGTCAGGCTGGTAACGATTTTGTCAATGTCAATGTCGACGGCAGCGGTGCTCGAACAGATGTAAATGGAATCGGAGCTGTTCTCACCCTTGACGGAGATGGTGATAACGACACCTATACGCTCAACTTTGCCGGATCGGGAGATGCCCTGATTAACGTTTCAGACAGCGGCCTCGATAATGACGGCGCCGATTACCTGATTGTCAACGGTTCGGCTGATGGCGATATCTTCCTGCTTCGCCGGAACTTCCTGGCATTACTGAATGACGATGACGGCAGTGATGGTGTTGTCGATCATGTAGAACGCGTTAACTACGATGAGAATATCAACGGCCGACTGATAGTTAGCGGCCATGGCGGCGATGATTACTTCGCCGTCGACGATAACAGCTCGATAACCACGCTGGATGGTGGAGTCGGAAGCGATACTTTCCAGATTGGACAACTGTTCAATACGCCCCGGGCCGACGAGGACGGCTTTGACGCCAGCGAATACGGCATCGCCGATGAGGATCAGTTCGAGACGATCGAAAGTACGGCCGGCTATCTCAGCAGGGGGATTTCAAGGCCTTTGACGGCTTACGGCGGAGACGGGGCGGATGT
>SMTZ1_10000814_pt1 | contig 36905 bp, 37 predicted proteins | sample DeeMarSWOR136_30_FD_25667 | JGI IMG/M metagenome (IMG submission 25667)
ATGTACAGTGATTATTCCCACCTGCGGTCTCATTCACCCTATAGGTTCTGGATGGTAGGAGCGTTATAATCAAACAGAGCCGTGATAAAACGGGGACATATAACTGGTATTTTAAATGCTACATACCCACCGTTCAGACGCCGAGAGAAAAGAAATCGCGATTCTCAGGGTGTTGAGCGAGTCCTCTCATCCCCTAGGCTCAATCAATATCGCCCGTGAACTGGAGCGCTACGGGATACAGCTCAGCGAGCGGGGGACTGCTTATTCCACATGATATTATATACTGGCATGCGACGCTCGGAAGTGCTGGCACTCCGATGGTCAGATGTTGACCTGTTATCTAGTCAGATATCTGTATCACGCTCCATACACCAGTTGCATGACGGCTCTTTCATCTTCCGCCAACCCAAGAGCGCTAAGGGCCGACGCACGGTGGCATTATCACCAACAACAACACAAGTACTGCGGGAACACCGGGAGAAAACGGCAACCGAAAGACTCTTGGATGGCAGTATATTAAGAGAGAGTGACCTAGTTTTTAGCAAGAGTGATGGTTTGCCAATCCGCCCCAATACAATAACACGAGCTTGGTCTGACATGGCCAAAAAGTGCGGAATAAAGGCATCACGCCTGCACGATGCTAGACATAGTCATGCCTCTATAATGCTCAAAGCCGGAGTACATCCTCGGATAGTTCAAGAAAGACTAGGACACAGTACAATCGCAGTCACGCTAGATACATATAGCCACGTTGCGCCAGGATTACAAGAAGCGGCAGCCAAGCGGTTTGACGATATTTTACAGTTAGCGCATAATGAAAACGCCATTAAATAATAAATTAGTAGCAAATTAGTAGCAAACCATAATTATGTCAATACTGATTACCACAATTTGAGGCTAGGAGGGGTGTCCGAGAGGCCTAAGGAGGCGGTCTTGAAAACCGCTGTCATCGCAAGGTGACCGTGGGTTCGAATCCCACCCCCTCCGTTTACCCTGAGCGAATGAAAGAAAAAGCCCCCGAACGGCTGCTTAAATTTCGGGGGCTTTCCCATTGTTGCTAACAGATTGCTAACAGATTCGCTACTCTTCCACGGACACTAGGTTTAGATTGGCCAGGCCCAGCACATTCATGACGTACCCATTCACATGAGGCTTGACCAGCACGTATTCCTGCTCGAACCATAACGGCAGACAGGCAGCGTCATCCACCAGCATCTGCTCAATCTGCCGGTACAGCTCCAGGCTCCTATCCATATCAAGCTCGGTACCGGCCATCGCCAGCAGGGCATCCACCTCGGGATTGCTGTACCCGCCGTAGTTCTGCTCCGCCTCACTATTAAACAGGATATCAAGGAAGTCCTGCGGGTGAGGGTAGTCAGCAATCCAGCCCAGATAGTACATCTCGTCCTTCTCTTCCCTGATGTTATACAGGAAGAATTCAGGCTCCAATTGCCTCACCTTGACCTCCACCCCCAGGTTCTGCCGCCACTCATGAACAATGGCTTCCAGGTCCCTCCCAATCGACCCTCCCCACCCCATGGTCGTTATCGTGATTGGTGGCAGCGCCGAGACACTGCCGTACCGGGAAGCCTCGATTGAGGCCAGCGCTTCTTCGACATCGAAGTCCAGTCCAGAAAGAGATTCATTAAATCCGAGAATGCCCGGTGGCAGTATTCCGTCCGCCGGCTCAACCATATCCCGATACACCAGCCTGACCAGTTTCTCCTTGTCCAGCGCCTGTGTGAAAGCACGGCGCACGTTTACATCATCAAACGGCGGTTCGGCAGCATTAAAACCAATATAGATAAAGCTCAACCTGGGCACTATCATCAGCTCAGAATAGAAAGACCCGGCTTCATCCGTCACCCGGTCGATATAGGAAAGTGATACGCCGGCAACGTCTATCTCACCGGTCTCGTACAGGTCCATCGGACGGCCAGCCCAAAGGTGATAGACCACCTCCTCAACCCCGGCCACTGTCCCGTAGAAAGACTCGTTCCTCTCTAGCACCAGAAGCTGGTACTGGTCCCACTTCTGCAGCCTGAAGGGGCCAGTGCCGTTGGGATGGTACCACCAGTCCTCGCCAGACTCCACGTTCTCGCGGTCAACCACAAAGGTGGTGGGGTAGGTCAGCTTGTAGAGGAAATACGACCTGGGGACATCTATCGTCACCTCCAGGGTGTAATCGTTCAACGCCCTAACCCCGCTGATTTCCTGCGCCTCACCAGCCAGCACTTCCCTGGCCCCGACGATATCACCGAGAAAGGCAGCCGCCGTCTTGGAGCCGGTCTCCGGGTCACAGGCACGTTCCCAGGAGTAGACAAAGTCTTCGGCCTTGACCTCGCGACCATCATGGAACGTTACCCCATGACGCAGATAAAACCTGTAGGTCTTGCCGTCACTGCTAACCTGCCACTTCTCAGCGATATCAGGTTCCGGTTCCAAGTCATCACCGAGGCGGACCAGACCACTGAATATCTGCATTATGTATTCGTGAGACGTCATCTCACCAGAGATGGCCGGGTCGAGCGTCATAGGGTCAATGCCGTACAGAGAAAGACTGCCCTGTCCCAGAACCGGAGGTGATTCCGCTGGGCAGCCAGTCAGAAGCAGACCCAGTAACAGCACTACCGAAATAAGAAAACATGTGGTCTTTCTCACTGTCACCCGGCAGAGCCAGAATCTAATCATCTTCACCTCTTATTCTACCACCTCTAAACACAACATCACAGGGCGACCCAGCCGAACCGCACCCGCATCCGTTTGACAAACCCAACCCATTCAGATAGAGTTGAGATAGAAAGATGCTAATCGGACTAATCTCGGACACCCACATTCGTATCCCGGGCCACCGTGTCAGCCTGAGTACGCTAACCGCCGAAGAGCTCCCTGTTGAAGTCAAGAAGGCATTCAAGGGGGTTGACCTTATCCTGCACGCCGGTGATATCTATACTCTCCCGGTGCTGGACGACCTAGAAACAGTGGCACCAGTAATATCTGCCGAGGGTGATGATGACCCCTTTGAATCAGTCAATGACCCACGCGTCAAGCCCGAGCACACCATCGTTATTGAGGGGATCACTATCTGGTTATCTCACTACGGACTCTGGCCGGAGAACTCCACGAAGAAGCTTCCTGACGTCGTCGTTTATGGGCACAGCCATCGCTCTGCCATGGAAACCGTCGATGGGACTCTACGGATTAATCCTGGCAGTCCCACATTCCCTCTTTATAATCACCAGATTGGTACTGTTGGCTTCCTTGATATTAAAGATGGCAAGGTTGAAGCCCGCATTGTGCAGCTTGAGGGAATGCTCAACGACAGGACTACCTCAGGTATACCCGGTATCACCAGCTGACGGCACTGGCACCTTCACCAAAAGCGGCTAGGCACTCTGCAAATAATGGTAATCCAGCGCTTTCTTTAGTGCCCGGGCCCCTCGCTCCAGAGACGGGAACGTGGGGATACCACTGTCCCGGAATTTCTGAACCACGTCTCTGGCTATCTCAGCATTCTCGAAACCAAATGAAGCCAGAATCACTGCTATCGGCTTCGAGGTACGTCCCCTGATCTCGCTTAACATGGCAATGTTTTGGTCGATTTGTCCCACCATGCGTGGGTTGGCAGAGGTGAGCAACACCAGGTTATCAACATTTTTGTCCCGCTCGAGAATCTCCATGATACGCTTCATCTCTCGACGATTAACGTTGCCGGTATCAATCGGGTTGCGGTAGCCACCTCCAATCAAGGTAAAGAATGTATCCAGTTCGTCATAGGATTCCTGCGTAAGTGCCGGCACCTTTAAGCCGGCCTCAGCAAAGACATCAGCAATAGCGACCGACTGCCCGCCGGAACCTCCGGTGATACCCACCCGATTACTGTAGACCGGTGACAGGTACTGGATTGCCTTGAGGGCATCGACTAGCTCCTCCATGCTCCTGACACCCACTGCACCACACTGATTTATGGCAGCATCCCAGACAGCCATCGGCACCGTTAAAGAACCGGTATGCGAGGCGATTGCCCGGCCCCCTTCCTCGGTACGCCCCCCCTTCCAGATAACAACCGGCTTTCGGGCGGCAACTCCCTTCAGGATGGCCAAAAATCTCGGACCGTCCCGGACTCCCTCAAGATACATCCCGATTGTCTTAATACCTCCGTCACGTCCGAAGTACTCAAGATAATCGGTAGAATCGAGCACTATACCATTACCGAAGCTGACCGACTTGTTGACCTCTAGTCCCTGCTGGTAGGCCTCTTCGGAGAAGGCTATCGCGTGGGTACCACTCTGCGAAATAAAGCCCACCGTTCCAGTAAAGCCGGTCCTCTGCATCATCGTCTGTCTGATACCCCAACCCGGGTTGTAGATACCCATGCAGTTCGGGCCAATGAGATGGAAGTTTGCCTGGCTGGCCCGCTCCGTAAGAATTCGTTGCAGACCAATACCTTCCTCGGTATCTGTTTCGGCAAAGCCAGAAGTGAAAAAATGGGCCGCCGCCACATCTTTTCTAATGCAGTCCTCCAGAATACGCGGGGCTACCGGCCGTGGTACCGCCACAATTGCCAGATCCACCTGCTCCGGAACATCAAGCAGACTGGTAAAATTCTCCACTCCCAGCGCTTTGATACCATCTATTTCTTTGGGGTCAACCTGAACGGAATAGAGCTTCCCCTTGAACTCGCTCTGGCCGTGCAGCCACATATAACCAGACTCGGCTTTATCACCAACCACGACCACACACCGGGGATTGAAAGCCCTCTCCAGTTTAGTAAAATCCGTCTTCATTTCCCGCTCCGCTTTTTCGCGTTAACTCCCTGCCAGCATACACTGTGTAACCTGAACTCCGGTCTCATCACTAAGCTCCACCAGAGCCACCGAGTCCGACATCGAAGGCGAACCGCAGTAATATGCCACCGGTTCAAGGCAAACACACCGGAACATCGGTAAATGCCCCAGCGCAATATAGTCCTGTCCCGAATTAACTAACTCCTCATGGCGGATATAATAGCTGTAAGATAATGGCGGTTCTTTGCCAACATAGTAACCGTGGGCAACAGCAACATGCCACCGTCCGTTTACACGTGGCTGTGGTACGCCCTCCAATGGTAGTACATCAGCATCGTAGGAATCAATACACTTTCCCCATATTGATACCTCAAGCTCGGGCAGGTCCAGCGTTTCTCCCTGTGGTGCCCTTATGATATGAATTTTGTCGCTACTCTGAAACTCAGCCTGCTCATAGACTGAGCCTGGTACCAGACAGTCATGGTTCCCCGGCAGGATGACAACAGGCGCTGGTAGTCGCTTCAGCTGCCCCACCACAAAGCTGACCAGGTCATTCTCAATCCTGTTATGGTCAAAGAGGTCACCGGCAATGATAACCATGTCTACCTGCTCATCAATAGCGAGACTAACAATCGTAGCAAGGCTATCGCAGGCTTTATCTTCTAATCTATCCAGATGCAAGTCAGATGTGTGCAAAATACGCCGCCTTCGGCGGCGCCACGCTCGACTGTCGGGCATCGTTGTAAATTCCTCGCTGGTCTGGTGCAGTTGTTCACTCACTCCGATTTAGTTAGAGTATACCATCTGGCAACACAACAAGGCTAGGACACAGTGAGATAGCAGGCACCTTCTCTTATAATACTGAACAGGTACGAGACGCAGTTTTCAACATAATTTTAATTTACCTATTGCCAAATTAGTGAAAATGGTGTATTATCACAAAGTCCAAAAATTTTATGTGAATTAGTACTATCATGATGACTACGAGGATTAGCGTAATACAGCACGTGTTATCAGTAATCTTTTTATGGTTTAGGGGGGGGACGGAGGACTACTTGAAGCGCACCAAATTCCCCATTATCCGGTCAGAAAACGACCACGTTTGGCAGAAGCACTGTGGATTCCTGGACCTCACTACTGAGCAGTTCATGGCTGTCCAGGAAACTCTCCTGATCCAGCAGCTTAAAAGCATTATTAATTCCCCGCTGGCAAGAAAGTTAATAGGTAACCAGATACCCAAGACTGTTGAGGAATTCCGACACTTAGTCCCTCTGAGCACCTATCAGGACTACGCACCTGAGTTCGAATCAGGCAACGAAGACGCCCTGCCAGAGAAGCCATTCACCTGGGCACATACTTCAGGAGGCTCCGGTACCTTCAAACGAGTCCCCTATACTCATGAGTTCTACGACCACGCACTGGACAGCCTGATGGCGGCCTTCATCCTGGCCTGCTCGGAAAAGAGGGAGCAAAGCGACCTTATCGAGGGTGATAAGGTGCTGTTCAATGTGGCACCAGCTCCTTATCTATCGGGAGTACTGGCTAACGGGGCATACCAGACGTTCAACCTGAAAGCTGTCATGCCTCCTGATGAACACGACAGCATGGACTTCAAAGACAAGGTGGCTAAGGGTTTCGAGGTATCACTGCGGACTGGCGTAGATGTCCTCGTCGCCATGACCAGTGTTCTGGTCAAGCTTGGCAACGATTTCAGAGAGCTCTCTCGTAACACTAAAGACTCGAAACTCACTAAACACCCTGCTGTCCTTCAGAGGTTCGGCCGGGCCCTACTCCGCAGCAAGCTGGAGCATAGAGGCATACTGCCTAAGGACCTCTGGCCGGTTAACGCCTTAATTGGCTGGGGAATCGATACCCGTAGCTATCGGGAGCAAGTCTATCAGGCCTGGGGGAGGTATCCTTATGAGCTACACGGCTGCACTGAAGCAGGGATAATAGCCCTGCAAACCTGCAAAGCTGGAACAAGCGCGACCTCACCCTCCTCCCAACCTCCAACTTCTACGAATTCATACCGGAGGAAGAATGGCTCGCATGCCGGGACAATATCTTCGCACAGCCGAGCACATTATTGCTTCCCGAGGTCGAGCCGGGTAAACGCTACGAACTGGTGATAACCAGCTTCTACGGAATGCCCTTCATCAGATATCGCCTAGGCCACCTCATCGAAATCACAGCGCTGGAAGACGCAGAAGCCCAGGTCTACCTGCCGCAAATTACCTTCGAAAGCAGAGCCGATGATCTCCTCGATATTGCCGGTTTCACCAGAATAAGTGAGAAAACGGTTGTCCAGGCGCTTGTAAATGCCAGCCTTAAATATGAGGACTGGACACTCAACAAGGAGGTTGACGGAGATAAGACTACACTTCATCTCTATATTGAGATGAATGGCAACCAGTCACCCCAAGAAGTGGCCGTGGCAATACATAGTGAACTGGCCAATCTAGACCCGGGATATCGTGACCTGGAGCGGATGATGGACATTCGGCCCCTCGAGGTAACAATGCTGCATCCCGGTACCTTCTCAGCCTATTACACCTGGAAAAAGCAGTACGGTGCTGAGTTAATGCAACGAAAACCGCCTCGGATGAACACCACCGAAAAGGTTGTCAGGGAGTTGCTGTATCTCAGCAATGCCCGAGAACTAGTCAGGGTATAGCCGGGCAACACAAAACTCGCATAGGCACGTGGCTTTATCTGCCTAATGACATTAGTCAAAACCTCAAGGGGTTGTTTTAGAACAACCCCTTTGCTTTCAGGCTAAGGTAACTGTGGTCGCAAACGATGACATGGTCGAGGACATCAATACCCATTATCGCTCCCGCCTCGGCCAGCCGTTTCGTCAGCCCAATATCGTCTTGAGACGGCTCCGTATCACCCGAGGGATGATTGTGGACAAAGATAACAGAAGCGGCACTGGCTGATATTGCCTCCTTAAAGACCTCACGGGGGTGAACGATACTGCTGTCCAAACTACCAACCGAGACTTCGGCAATCTTTATCAACTGCCCCCTGGTATCCAGCAGGAGTGCCAGAAAATGCTCCTTCTTCTTGCCCCTTAACCGGCCCTGTACCAGGCTGACCACCTCAGCCGTATTCTTCAGTACCGGTTGTTTACCTGTCCCCGGATAGCCTTCCAGACGCTTGCCCAGTTCAAAGGCAGCCTTAATCTGGGAGGCCTTGGCCAGGCCAATCCCCTTTACCTGGGACAGCTCTTCCCCCGTGGCATCGGCCAGCCCCTTGATTCCATCAAAACGGCTAAGCAGGCGCTGTGCCGTGACCGTTACCGATTCCCCAGCAATACCTCGGCCCAGAATCAACGCCAGAATCTCCTGCGCCGAAAGGGCATCCACCCCGAACTGCTGAAGTCTCTCCCTGGGACGCTCGGTAACTGGCAGGTCATGGATGGTGAACGATTTCTTCACAAAGCCCGCCTCCATGTCCAGTTCTCAGCTACTAGGCTCAATAATACAAGAAACACCGTAGCCAGTCCAGCCAGAGTCACAACAAACGCAGGATGCATCCTGCTCACTTCGTTTACCATGACCACTACCTTCTCCTCTGGCTCTACTGGTTCCACTGGCACAGATAGGTATTCACACCACCGACGATACAGACCACTAGTGTCAAACCTGTAGACCTCCATGAGCGCACCATCATAGCTGGCGCCCTCTCTGAAAGTCTCAAGTAACTCAAGCATCTTGTTTTTCCCATGCGTGGTGATAAGGTAATCGACCACACTATAGCTCTCGGCATAGGAAAGGATAGCCAGGTCAGTAAGCGCTGAGAATGGACTTGAGATGCTCTGTACTGAGATAAGACTATCGTTACCTATCGCCTGGTTAAGGGCATTAACATAGTAGTAGGTGAGGCTACCCTCGCTACGCATCGCCAGGCCTTCATCAAGCCAGGTGGGTATGTCACTATACGGGTTGAGTGTCATCTGGTGTACTACCAGATGAGTGAGCTCGTGGGTAAGTGCCCTCTTACCCCAATCGAGGTTGTCCAGGCCAATGCCAATGGCGATACGGCCATACGCGGTATACGCGACTCCTCCGGTCCATTCCCGTGGAAAAATCATCGCCCCACGCAAGTCCTGCGAAGTAGCGTATATATAGATTTCAATCGCCTCCTGCGGAATAGCACCGGTATCTGCTTCCAGCCAGTCAAGCGCATCTTCAATAGCAAGCATCAATTCTTCGGCAAAGGGCATGTCTCCGTTGTACCAGTACAACGTCACCATGTCCTGGGTCAAGCTTTGCCACGAGAAACGCTCATCATCAAACCAAACAATCACCGGACTGGTCTCTATCTGGTCGCCACCGGCATCCTTCACTGTCCACCAGTACTGGATGCCGGTGCTGGGAGGCAGCCCACCCGTCCGCCTCATATCCCAGTCCCAGCTTGCCTCAACCTCCAGTGCTGACACAAATTGGAGATACACCTCAGCGGTAACATCGGCAAAGCTATGCCGGAGGACCTTGTAATGCAGGCGAATATCGGTAATGTCAACGTCACTCTCAGCAGCTATACTGAAGCTAATCGTCAGGGGAAAGCTCGCCTGAGCCGAACTGCTGACTATTCTCAGTCCATCCTCGGCGTGAACCGGTGCCAGGTTTAACAGCGGAAACAAAGAGACAATTGCGCCCAGAAGAATCGCTTTCTTGGATTTGAAATTCAAACTAATCCTCCTTGCCGGCAAGAGACCTGAGATAAGCCGTAATAAAACCATCCAGTTCACCATCCAGCACTGCCTCCGTGTTGTTCGTCTCGTAGCCGGTCCGGTGGTCTTTCACCATCCTGTAAGGATGAAGGACATAGCTCCTTATCTGACTACCCCAGCCGGCATCAATACGCTTCCCTTTAAGCCTGACCATTTCCTCCGACTTCTTTTCCAACTCCAGTTCCAAAAGGCGGGCACCAAGTATCTTGAGAGCGGTCTCCTTGTTCTGGTGTTGGGAACGCTCGCTTTGGCAGGTGACCACCAGTCCAGTAGGCAGATGTGTTACCCGAACAGCGCTCGACGTCTTCTGCATGTGCTGCCCTCCTGGCCCACTCGACCGATAGACATCTATTCTCAGGTCATCAGGTTCCATTTTTAAATCGATATCCATCTCGGCTTCAGGCATCACCTCGACCAGAACAAAAGAAGTGTGCCGGGCGTGGTCAGCATCAAACGGAGAAAGACGGACCAGACGGTGGACACCGTGTTCCGACTTTAAATAGCCACAGGCATAGTCACCGTTAATTGCAATAATAGCGCTTTTGATCCCCGCTTCATCACCAAGGGAGGTATCCAGTACCTCGGCATCAAAACCACGGCGCTCTGCCCAGCGAAGATACATCCTCATCAGCATCTCCGCCCAGTCCTGGGACTCGGTACCACCAGCTCCAGCATGAATCGCCAGGATAGCATTCCGGTCATCATACTCGCCGCGGAAAGCCATCTCCAGTTCCAGCGCATTGAGACGCGCCGCCACCCCCTCCGTTTCGACCCTTATCTCCTCCTCCAGTGAAACATCATCCTCCTCCTCCTCCGTCAAAGAAACCAGTTCAGCGATGTCGGCAACCTTCTTTTCTAACCCACGCCATCGCTCCACCACCCGCTTCTGCTCCGCAAGCCGTCGCATGACACCACGGGCAGTAGTCTGGTCTGACCAGAAATCTGGCTGAGCAGACTGCTTTTCTAATCTGGTAATCTCTTCTTCTCTGCTGGCAATGTCAAAGATGCACCAGAACACTAGATATTCGAGAACGTAGGTCCTCCAGCTTACCTCTCAGCTCCTGCATTTGTTCCTCACAATCCTTTAACAAGGGAAACCACTCTTAATAACACTCTCCGGTATCGAAACACACTCCGCCCACTTCAGATTACCGCCGGCAGCTTGGTGGGCCAGGCGTATGGGTTCGGGCAGGCGGTAACCCCGGCAGCATTCCAGTACCCAGTGCCATGCCGTTGGCAGATCAACCCTGTTGCCCACAGAAACATAAACCGGCTTAGTTCTCTCCTTGGTCCGCAAGACCACCCCGATTATCTCACCCCCATCCAACAGCTCAGCATAACTACCCGGCTCACTCCCAGGTGTGTCATGACTACCGCAGAGCCGAGACTTGGCACAACCTATAGTAGGCACATCTAGAAATAGTCCCAAATGAGAAGCCAGACCGATTCGCCGCGGATGGGCAATTCCCTGACCATCAACAAGAACAAGGTCAGGTTTTGTCTCCAGTATCTCAAAGACTTCCAGCACCAGAGGTGCCTCTCGAAACGACAGTAGGCCAGGTAAATAGGGGAAATCAACTTCTCCGTGAACAACTTTGGCTTCCACCAGACTGAGACCGGGATATTCGAGCACAATCACGGCACCCGTAGCCGTTCCCCGCGCCCTAGAGGCGGACACATCTACACCGGCGATAAAACGGGGCTTTACCACCTCTCCACTCCGCAACACCTGGTCTGACAATCGCCGCTGCATCTCCACAGCCTCGGGAATACTCAATTGCCAGGTATGCCGTTTCCTCAACCTCACACCCCGATTATAACGATTACGCGACTCCATGACAACAGCAACTTTGTTGAGCAGTCTCTATTGACAACATGCTCCTGAAAGCGCATAATATGCTCGTCATGCTAAAAATACGCTTAAGAAGAGTCGGCGCTAAAAAGAAACCAAGCTACCGCCTCGTGGTGGTTGACGCCCGTGCCCCCCGAGATGGGGCATCAGTCAGCATCATCGGTCACTATAACCCCTTAACAGACCCGGAGACTGTGGTCATAGATGAGGAGGAGGCGATTAAGTGGCTTGACAAAGGGGCTCAACCAACCGCTACCGCCGCCCGGTTGCTGTCCAGGGCGGGTATCGAAAAGTCCAAGACAGCCAAGGAGAAAGCATGAAAGAACTAGTGGAGTACATCGCTAAGTCAATCGTTAATGCACCCGATGATGTTCAGGTCACCGAGGAAGAGGACGAGCAAGGCGTCATTCTCAAACTACAAGTCGCTGACGATGATAAAGGAAGGGTAATAGGTAAACAGGGACGCATCGCCGAAGCGATGCGCACGCTGATAAGAGTGAAAGCCGCTAAAGCCGGTACCAGAGCCACACTCGAAATTGTCTGAGACCAAGGGAAACATCCTGTTGACTCCGAACCACACACGGTATTCCAGCCAAGGTTTCCCGCCTCACGAAAGTGGTCACGATACAGTGTTCGGGATGCGGTATGTCTGAAAACGCCACCCATAACCAAGCCAGACTTAATGGTCTCTTTGCACTATGAGCAACGTGATACTGAGGTGAGTAGTGGATTCCATTCCTGATAAGCCTGAGCCTGAAATAGAAGAAGTAGAACAGTGGTCGGTATGCCCTATATGCAAGCAACCTAACCCCGTGGGCACTCCGCACTGCCGGCACTGCTGGGGAGCCTCACTCCACGCAGTCAAACCCGTAACAACCGAAGAGCTAGAGATTATCATGGAACGGGAGCGGGTCAGCTCCCGACGTCGCAACCTGATCAAGATAGTCTCGGTGAGTATACTGGCTCCACTGCTGCTTTCCATTGCGGTCTTCCTCTCAATATATAGCTTCACTGACCTGATATTGGCACCCCCACCGACATTAAACTCTAATCCTCTCCCTGGGGAGTGGACAATGTTTCGCCGCGACCTCAGCCACTCCGGCAGCATTGACTCCAGCGATACCCAACCCCAAGGGAACCTGAAGTGGTCATTCATCCCACTCGAAGAAGAGCTGGCAACAGTACAAACAGCCATGGATACAATGATGGCCGAGAAGGACCTTGATGCGGTTTTAGCTACTAGCAAGACCAGCAACATGTTATCATTTCCTGCTCGCGAGCCTCTCTTTCCAGATTACCTGGATGTATCAACAACGAGAGGTCTGTACTCGTGTGACTCCGAAGGCTCAGTTAGACTAGAGTCAGGAATTCATTCGTCACCGGTGGTGGTGGACGGTATAGTCTACTTTGGCTCCCAGGACCGCTACTTATATGCCGTTGACGCAGATACTGGTACCAAGCTCTGGGACTTCCCGACAAACGGATTTGTGGAGTCCTCACCGGCCGTTGTCGATGGCGTCGTCTACTTCGGGTCAAATGACAGTAATTTCTACGCCCTCGATGCTAAGACTGGCGACTTACTCTGGACTTTTTCCGCCGAAAGGAGCAACCAATCATCTCCGGCAGTGGCTGACAGCATGGTCTTTTTTGGCTCCGATGATTCCAGTATATATGCCCTGGATGCCAAAACCGGCGAAAAGCTCTGGGAATACAAGACCGGCGCTCAGGTCATGTCCTCGCCAGCCATAGCCAACGGTATTCTCTATATCTGCTCATTGGACAATTTCCTGTACGCCATTCAGGCAGACAATGGGCGGTTCCGCCTGCAGGTATTGGTCAACGCGACCACATCTTCTCCGGCAGTAGAGGATGGTATCGTCTACCTCAACAGCAGTGGTAACCTATTCGCCATCGACGGCAAAGCGAGAAACTGGCCTGGGGAGTATGACATCAGACCTTGGTGGATTCAGTTGTATGCTTGGCGCCTTGCGCCGGCACCACCGCCGACGTCGGGGTACCTGTGGAACATTACACCAAGATTACGCTTACGAAACTCTTCCTCTTCACCAGTCATAAGTAACAACACCATATATACCGCCTTCGATAAGTACCTATATGCGATAGATATCGAGACGCACGAAAAACTCTGGGAGCTGCCGTTTATAGCTGGAGATAACCTGAGGTCTTCGCCAGCTCTTGGAAATGACGTTCTCTATATAGGCAGCGAGGATGGTTGTCTTTATGCAGTAGACGCTACCAACGGTCAAGAACTCTGGCACCTTGCCACTGGTGGCGCAATCGATTCTTCTCCGGCACTAGTCGACGGCATCATCTATGTAACTTCACACGACGGCAAGCTGTATGCCATTGAATAGTGCCTCAGCGAACGTAAACAACCTGGGCAGTTTGTTGACTTGTGATAAATCTGCCGTCCAGTAGTGTGAGTGAGGCAAGATCGCAAGACCTAGAGCTCCGAGCGTCTCCTTCGTCTCTTTTCAGCTACTCTGAGACGGAGCAGGGAGCGACGTAACGCTGCCTCGGCACGGGCCATGTCGGTTTCCGACAAAGTTCCTCTAAGCCGTTCTTCGGCCCGTCGCTTGGCTTCCTCTGCCCGGGCAGCATCAATGTCCTCGGCCCTCTCGGCAGCATCGGCCAGAATAGTAATACGGTCGGGTCGCACTTCAAGGAATCCCCCGGTGATAGCCATGAATGTCTCCTCCCCACCCTTCCTCACACGGAGTTCACCCGGCTGCAACATCGTCATCAGCGGCGCATGACGTGGTAAGATTGCCAGCTCACCGTCAATACCCGGCGCCACTACTATGTCCACGTCGTCCGAAAAGACCAGCTGCTCAGCGGTTACGATATCAAGCCTGATGGCCATTATCCAGCGGTCTCCATCCTCTCCGCTTCAGCTACCACATCATCTATTGTACCCATCATATAGAAAGCCTGCTCCGGCAGGGCGTCATGCTGCCCCTCGAGGATTTCCTTAAAGCCGCGCACCGTCTCCTCGCGGGCTACGTATTTGCCCTCACGACCGGTGAAGGCTTCAGCGACGAACATCGGCTGGGATAGGAATTGTTGTATCTTGCGCGCCCGTACCACAATTAGCTTATCTTCCTCACTGAGTTCTTCGATACCCAGGATAGCAATCACGTCCTGAAGGTCCTTGTAGCGCTGGAGTACCCTCTGTACCTCTCGGGCAATCCTGTAATGCTCATCACCGACAATCACCGGGTCGAGGACCCGGGAGGTAGATGTCAGTGGGTCTACTGCCGGGAACAGGGCCTGTTCCGCAATCGACCGCTCCAGGGCAATAACAGCATCCAGGTGACCGAAGCTGGTAACCACTCCCGGGTCAGTATAGTCATCCGCCGGGACATAAATTGCCTGGAAAGAGGTAATAGAACCTCTCTTGGTGGATGTAATTCTCTCCTGAAGCTCGCCCATCTCTGTAGCCAGGGTCGGCTGATAACCCACCGCTGATGGCATCCGCCCCAGCAGTGCCGAGACCTCCATGCCTGCCAGTGTGTAGCGGTAGATGTTATCTATGAAAAGCAGGACATCCTGACCCTCAGTATCGCGGAAATACTCGGCCATGGTCAGTCCTGTCAGCCCTACTCTCAGGCGCACTGCCGGCGGCTCATTCATCTGGCCAAAGACCATCACCGTCTTGTCAAGGACACCGGACGCCTTCATCTCGCCCCAGAGGTCATTGCCTTCACGCGACCTCTCGCCGACACCGGCAAAAACCGAGAAGCCGCCATGTTCGGTGGCGATGTTGCGGATAAGCTCCTGTATAACCACTGTCTTGCCAACGCCCGCCCCTCCGTAGGCACCGATCTTGCCGCCCTTGGTAAACGGCGCAATCAAGTCAATAACCTTTAGTCCCGTCTCCAGGAGCTCTGGCGTCGTCTCCTGCTCCTGGAAAGATGGCGGCTGGCGGTGAATCGGCCAGTAGTCATCAGCCTTGACTTCACCAAGGTCGTCCAGCGGCTGACCAGTCACGTCGAATAGGCGTCCAAGGCTGGCTCTCCCTACCGGCACCGCAATCGGTTCACCGGTATCGACCGCCTCGGCACCCCGTGCCAGGCCATCAGTAGGTGCCAGTGAAAGACACCGGACCCAGTTATTACCAATGTGCTCCTGGACCTCAAGGGCAATCTTTCCTTCCTCGGTCGGGATTTCTATCGCGCTAAACAGGGCAGGTAGTTCATCCGGTGGAAACTCCACATCTACTACCGTACCGATTACCTGAGCTACTCTCCCCTTGGCCATAGTAACCTCCAGTCTCCCCGTAAACCTAACGGCACCATAATCAGTCTATTATTTTAAGGCAGCGGCTCCGCCTGTGATATCCAGCAACTCCGTCGTAATCGACTCTTGCCGGGCCTTGTTATACAGGAGGGTCAAGTCATCGATGAGCTCGTGAGCACTTTCAGTGGCATTACGCATCGCCACCATCCTGGCCGATTGCTCGCTGGCGATTGATTCCAGAACAGCGTGGTAAACCTCCATCTCCACAAAACGGGGCAGAAGTTCTCCCAGAACCGCCTCCGGGCCAGGCTCATAAATATACTCCACGTTCTGCATTGCCGGCATCTCCGCCGGCTCGACCGGCAGGAGTTGTTCCAGAACCGGTGTCTGAGTCATCGTGGTAACGAACCTGGCATACGCCAGGTACACCATGTCTACCAGCCCGCTGGAATAGTCATCAATGACAATGCGTGATATCGGGAGCGTATCCAGCAGGCTGGGACGGTCACCAAGCCTAGTAAACTCAGCCCGAACATCACGACCGACTCGCCTCATGAACTCACTTCCTTTGCGGCCAACCGTAATTACTGTGACCGGTACCTTCTGCTCCAAAATAAAGCTCGCCGTCGTTCGGTTGATATTGGAGTTCAACCCACCACAAAGACCTCGGTCCGACGTAATATGCACCACGGCTATCTTAACGACCGGCCGCCGTTGCAACAGAGGATGGGGCGCTCCACCAGACTGTGGTAATGCCGCCAGGGCAGAAATAACCTGCCGAATCTTTTCGTCATAAGGACGGCCGGCAACACCGGCTTCCTGGGCACGCCGCATCTTAGAGGTGGCAATCATTTCCATAGCACGTGTAATTTTGGCTGTGCTTTGCACACCCCGGATGCGACGACGAATCAGACGTATGTTTGCCATGACCTGCTATCCACTGCTTTTGTAAAACAAATAAAATGGCCTAGGCAGAGAACTGAGTCTTCTTGAACTCCTCAATAGCTGCCTTGAGTACCTCTTCAGTCTCTTCACTGAGTGTCTTTTCCCGGGCAATCGTCGAGCCAATCTCAGGGTGGCTTGACTCCATGAACCGATGGAAGTCAACTTCGAAACGGCCCACATTTTCCACAGCGACATCATCAAGATAACCATTTATGGCTGCATAGAGAATAATCACCTGTTTTTCCACCGGCATCGGCACATATTGCCCCTGTTTCAAGACCTCGGAGAGGCGCTGGCCTCGCTCAAGCTGAGCACGGGTTGCCCGGTCAAGCTCAGCGGTGCCGAACTGAGCAAAGGCTGCCAGTTCACGATACCGTGCCAAATCCAGACGAAGCCGACCAGCCACCTGTCTCATTGCCCGAATCTGAGCATTGCTGCCTACGCGTGACACAGATATACCAACGTTAAGCGCTGGCCTTGTACCAGCATTGAACAGGTCTGTTTCAAGGTATATCTGGCCATCCGTAATCGAGATTACATTTGTTGGGATGTAGGCAGATACATCACCGGCCTGTGTCTCGATAATTGGCAATGCCGTTAGAGAGCCACCGCCATGCTCGTCGGAGTACCTGGCCGCCCTTTCCAGCAGGCGGCTGTGCAGGTAGAAGACATCGCCGGGGTAGGCCTCACGGCCCGGAGGCCGCCGCAGCAGCAGCGAAAGCTGTCGGTAGGCCCAGGCATGCTTGGAAAGGTCGTCATAGATAACCAGGGCATCCTTACCCTGCTCCATGAACTCCTCACCAATAGCACAGCCGGAATATGGTGCCAGGTACTGCAGGGCAACCGAGTCAGAGGCATTGGCGGCGACAATAATAGTGTGCTCCATTGCCCCGTACTCTTCCAGAGTAGCCGCCACACGTGCCACCCGGGAGGTCTTCTGGCCAACGGCAACATAGATACAGATAAGGTCGCCACCCTTCTGATTGATAATCGTATCAAGGGCAATGATCGTCTTACCGGTTGACCGGTCACCGATGATAAGCTCTCGCTGTCCTCTCCCCAGCGGAATCATACTGTCGATTGCCTTTATCCCGGTCTGCACCGGGGTATTCACTGGCTGCCGGGCGGTGACATTGGGAGCGACACGTTCCAGAGAGCGAGTCTTATCTGCCTTGATAGCACCCTTGCCATCGAGAGGACGACCCAGTGGGTCGATAACACGCCCGATAAGGCCATCACCAACAGGTGCCTCGGCAATTCTAGCAGTGCGCCTTACCTCATCACCCTCTTTGATGTCGGTATAGTCACCAAGGATAATGGCAGAGACACTCTCTTCTTCGAGGTTCATGGCAATCCCGATGACATCACCGGGAAACTCAAGCAGTTCATTATATTTCACGGCGGCCAACCCATGTATCCGGGCAATGCCATCACCGACCTCTACAACTTCACCAACATCGACTGCCGTCAATGTTGTCCCGAATTTCTCTATCTCCTGCTTGATGGCGGAAGCTATGTCTCGCCCTCTCGTTGTCATCTAAGCTACCTCCCATCTTCTCCTCGGAAGACTATATTGCGACTACTTCCCCACTCCACCCAGTTCTCTACGTAAGGCCGCCAGTTTACTACGGATACTACCATCGATGAGCTTATCACCAATCCTGATGATAATCCCGCCGACTATACCGGGGTCTACCTTTGCCCTGAGTACTATCGGCTTACCCACCATGTCCGTGATACGTTGTGCCAGCTTCAACCTATCCTCATCATCCAGAGGAATAGCTGTGGTAACATCGGCAACCTCAGCCCCTTCGACACCACGGTAGTTGTCCAGCAACTGCTGATATTCCTCAGAAATATCCTCAATCATGCCCAGTCTATCCCTGACCACCAGCATCGATACCAGCTTCAGAGCCATCGGGTGTATTTCACCAAGTCGCTCAGTCAGTACTCTGGTCTTTTCATCAAACGACACTTCGCGATTGGTCAGTAATGCAAAGAGCGACTCATCCCTAACCATACTGGCAATCTTCCTCAGGTCAGACTGCCAGACATTAAGCTCTTTCTGCTCCAGAGCCATCCGGAAAACTGCCTGTGCATAACGTCTCACATAAACGCTATCAGCCATCATATCTCCTAATAGCCTGCCAGCCCCGCTTATTCTTTGTCAAGGCCGGTGCTCTCGTCCAGCACCTTCTCAATCAACTCGCGGTGCGCTTCCTTGTCCAGTGACTTCTCAATCACCTTTTCCGCCGCCGCCACTGCCAGGTCAGCAAACTCCTGCCGCAACTCACCAATTACCTCATCACGCTCTCGCTGTATCTCCTGGCGCGCCTTTTCCACAAGACCAGCCGCCTCCACCTGGGCTTCCTGCTGCGCCCTCTGCCTCGCCTCATCTCCGGCCCTCATCGCCCGGGCGATTGCCTCCTGGCCTTCCTTTGCAGCCGTCTCCAGTTTCTTCCGGTTTTCCTCCTCAGCAGCCGCCGCCTCTTCTTTTACCTTCTCCGCCTGCTCTACACTCTCCTTTATCCTCTGAGAACGCTCATCAAACATCCGCAGAATCGGCTTGTAGGCAAAGAAGTAAAGCAGCCCGAAAAGGACAAGAAAGCTTACAATCTGCGCTATTAGCTGTGGCAAATTAATACCAAGTCCTTCCACAGTAACCCCTCCTGGTTGCTAAGCTACAAAAATGAGGACGATTGAGACCACCAGGGCATAGATGGCAACCGCTTCAGCCATGGCGATTGCCAGAATCATGTTGGTCATGATTGGCCCCCTGGCCTCCGGGTTACGTCCCAGCGCCTGCATGGCACCCGAGCCCAGAATCCCGATACCGATTCCCGGACCGATAGCCCCGAGGCCCATAGCAATTCCGGCCGCTATGAGTTTCATTGTCTCTGGACCGATACCACCGGCTGCTGTCACTTCACCATCTTCCTGGGCTAGAGCCACCGAGCCAATTACTAGGCACAATACTACCCCCAGTAAAATCGCCATAGGTATCAACCGCCAGGTCAAATGTATATGCTTAACCATCTTTCTCTATAGCCTCCTCCTTAATGGTAGTCGAATATATTACATACCTCAGTTGGTCTTTCTCAGTGAGCCTCCTCATGCTCATGCAGGGTAACCGCCATGGTAACAAACACCAGTGTCAGTCCACCAAAGATTAATGCCTGAATAGCACCGACGAGTAACTCCAGTCCGTAAAACGGCACCGCCAGCAGGTAAGGCATCAGGAAGAGCATCATCAGAATCAGTATCTCACCACCGAGCATGTTGCCGAAGAGACGGAATGCAAAGCTGACAAGCCGGATAAAAAAGCTAATCAACTCAAGAAATCCGACAAACATGTCAATGATACCGAAACCAATACTGCCGAAGCCAGCCTTCACCTTGCCACGAAACAGCAGACCATGTCCACGAATGAACCGACCGCCATTAAAAAACTGCTTGAAGAACAGAAGGCGGCTGTATCTAATACCGAAATAACACACGAAAATAAACGATACTATTGACAAGGCCAGCGTGAAATTGATATCGGTATTAGCACCTCGCAGCAGGGGCATAACGTGCTCTTCGCCATGCTCGGCCACAGTATAGGTAATCGAACCGAAACCGGGCACCAGGCTCAGCCACGAGTTCATGATGACAAAAAGAAAGATAGTGGTAATTATCGGGAAAAAGCGACGTCCGTACTTCTCACCGGCAACATCCGTGCAGAGATTAAGCAACCACTCAATGGCAAATTCCAGTAAACTCTGAAGTCGTGATGGAATGAGCTTTATCCGATGGGTTACCGCCCAGGCCAGGGCTACCAGGACAACAATGGTTATCCAGGAAGCAATAAGGGTATTGGTGATGGTGATTGGGCCGATGTGGCCAATTTCTTCGGCTGGGAGTTGCACATGCGGTGCGTCCACAGTGAATATATCGGGCAGCCCCACATCACCGACTATCGCTTTACCGAGGGCACCACTGAGGAGACTGACAACACCGACAGCCAGGACGATAATAATGATAACAATCAGTACCGGAAAAGAACAACCCAAACAGCCTCTTCTTGTTGACACTAGCTATTCCCTTTATCCTGTTTGTCTTTCAGAAAGGGCCGGAGCATGGCATAGACACCATAGAAAGCGACCACTATTCCCAGCAGCAGACCAACTATCAACCATAAGGGTTCACTGTTCAGTTTACTATCAAGCCAGTTTCCGCCGACCACGCCCAAGATGATAGAACCAGCCACAAAGAACCCGACACCCAGCATCCCCAACGCCGCCAGTCGCTTGTCCATACCGCCAGCAGCATATCAAAATCCACCCTACCAAGTCAATTCCTCAGCGATCCTGTCTCTACTCTACCATCAGAATTCTGGTCCCGAACAATAAAAAGGCCCTTAAACCATCGGTTCCAGGGCTCTCCGCCATTATTTATTCATGGCATGATTCATGTAGTATCGGGCAGATTATGCCTTCCTCCCGCTAAAGAGTCGCGAGAAATCGCCGTCAAACTCCTTCAGAAAGTCATGCATGTCAAGCACTTCATCAGCCTTCAGACCATCAGCATCCCGGAATTTCTCCAGCTCCGCCACCGACAGGTCAGTAACCACCTCCCCTGCTGTCTCCTCATCCACATTTGCGGCCACCAGGTAGTGAGCATGGCAAGCCATACAGAATACACTCATAAACCAAAGCTCATCGTGATGTCCGATGACCTCAATATCGTCTATTTCGTATCGCTGACCGCAGCCACTGCATTTGGCCGATGTCATTAACTTCTTGATGGTAGCTTCTTCCATAGATACGCCTCAGGATACTGGGGAATTCTCGATTCAGGACTTACGCTTGTCAAAGTCCTCAAGGTCGAGACTGTTGATGAAATCATAGAAGGCAGACATTTTCTTCATTTCTTCTTCACTGACCTGCTTCGCACCAGCACCTTCCACTTCCTTCGGCTCAGACAGCAGCTTGCCGGTTTCCTTGTCCAGCAAAATACCGGCCTTGTCCAGCACTCCCTCTTCGGCATAGATAGGCGCATCTACCCTTACTGCCAGAGCGATAGCATCACTGGGACGGGAATCCACTTCCATCTGCTCGCCATCGACATTGAGGACAACCTTGGCATAGAAGGTATCGTTCTGAAGGTCGCTAACAATGATAGAGTTAATGCTGGCCCCTAAAGCATCAACGATTGTATTCAAAAGGTCATGAGTCATTGGTCTCGGTACACTGACACCTTGCAGCTTGACAGCGATAGCATCCGCTTCGGCGGCCCCTATCCAGATAGGTAGATAACGGTCAGTCATCTTCTCTTTGAGGATTACCACCCGCTGATAATTCATGAGGCTGACACGAATACTATCGACAGTCATCTCTATCATGGCAGACCTCCTATCTCCCTCCCCGGCACGATTCATTCTAAACCCAACCTGTCCCTGCTGTCAAATGGCTCACGACTATCACAATCAACCCTATAACCCGCCCAAATCGGCTCAATTTGTGCTATAATTATCAAAGGCAAGGACTTGCTTTTAGCTGGATTTTTATAATAGTATTGAGCAAGGGACTTGCCTCTATTTATAAAGGGGGGAAACATAAATGCGCCAAGGTCATAAAGCCATCGTCTGGTTCCATGAAGTTACCAAAAAAGACATCCCTCTCGTTGGTGGTAAGGGTGCAAACCTGGGCGAGATGACCAACGCTAAGGTGCCTGTCCCGCCGGGATTCATCGTCACCGCCGATGCTTACTTTGATTTCCTCAGTGAAACCGGTATTACCGACCAGATACGCCGATTGCTTGAACCGCTCGACGTTAATGACAGCCGCAAATTACAAGAGACTTCAGCGGCGGTCAAGGACGTCATCCTCAAGGCGGCGATGCCTCAAAGCCTCGCCACAGACATCAGAGAAGCCTACGGTAAGATGGGTGGCGGGTTCGTGGCTGTGCGTTCCTCGGCCACTGCCGAAGACCTGCCAGAAGCATCCTTCGCCGGACAGCAGGCAACTTTCCTTAATATCAGCGGGGATAATGAAGTAGTAGCCGCCGTTCAGCAGTGCTGGGCGTCCCTGTTTGAGCCGAGGGCCATCTTTTACCGCGTGGAAAATGGCTTCGACCATTTCAAGGTCGGCATCGCCGTACCAGTGCAGCGAATGGTACAGTCCGACGCCTCTGGGGTGATGTTCACCGTAGAGCCGACCTCCAGTGACCGGAGTAAAATCACGATTGAGGCCGTCCTCGGGCTGGGAGAGATGATTGTATCCGGAGACGTAACCCCTGACCATTACATTGTTGATAAGGACACCATGCAGATAGCCCACAAAGAAGTCAAAGCGCAGGAGTGGAAACTTGTCAAAAAGGAGGGGGGTAAAGGGAAGGAAGACAATATCAAGATAGACCTCACCCCCGATGAACAGAAACAGCAGAAGATAACCGACGACGATATATTGACCTTAGCCAAGATTGGCAAGAGTCTGGAAGACCATTACCAATTCCCACAGGACATCGAATGGGCAAAAGAGAAAAACGAAATCTTCATCGTCCAGACCCGTCCTGTAACCACCATCAGAGAAATGGCTGCCCCCGGACCGGAGATTGAGGCCGAGGCAATACTTACCGGCTCACCGGCCAGCCCCGGAGTCGCCTCTGGCCCGGTCAAGCTGGTGCCCGACCCCTCACAGATAGACAAGGTACTGGACGGTGACATCCTGGTAGCTGAAATGACCACCCCGGACTTTGTCCCAGCGATGAAGCGAGCAGCGGCCATTGTCACTGACCGCGGTGGCCGGACAGCCCACGCTGCCATTGTCAGTCGGGAATTAGGAATTCCCTGCGTCGTCGGTACTGAGAAGGCAATGGCCACCCTGAAAGACGGTCAGGTCGTCACCGTTAATGGTAGCGGCGGTGAGGTATACGACGGCAAGATAGAGTTTGCTGAGGAAGAGACCAGGGCAGCAGTACATATAGAGACCAAGACCAAACTGCTAGTAAATCTGGCCCAGCCGGAATTAGTAGAGCGGGTGGCATCACGTAACGTCGACGGCATCGGGTTGCTGCGGGCCGAGTTTATGGTCGCCCAGATTGGCGAACACCCCAGCTACATGATTAGCCAGGGACGAGGCCAGGAGTTTGTCGATAAACTGGCGGAAGGACTGACCGCCTTCGCTAAGACCTTTCACCCACGCCGGGTTGTCTATCGGACTAATGACTTCAAGACGAATGAATATCGAGCGCTCAAAGGCGGCGAAGAGTACGAACAGCAAGAAGAGAACCCGATGATTGGCTACCGGGGAGCGTCCCGCTACATTACAGATATAGAGACCTTCAAGCTAGAACTGGCCGCCATCAAAAAGGTGAGAGAGAAGTACAACAACCTCTGGGTCATGATTCCCTTCGTCCGAACCGTCAACGAGCTTGCCCAGACCATCAAGATTATGGAAGAGGAAGGGTTGAAACGCTCTGATGATTTCAAGATATGGATGATGGTCGAAGTACCCTCAAACATCATCCTCCTCGAGAAATTCATCGCCGTTGGCATCGACGGCATCTCCATCGGCTCAAACGACCTCACCCAACTCACCCTGGGTATTGACCGGGACAGTGAAAAACTGGCCGATACCTTCGATGAGCGGGATGAATCCGTAATGCTCTCCCTAGAGAAGGCTATCAAGGTGTCCAACAGTATGGGGATTACCTCCTCCATCTGCGGGCAGGCACCATCAGTCTACCCAGAGCTCACCGAGAAGCTGGTCGAGTGGGGTATTACCTCTGTTTCCGTCAGTCCGGACATGATTGACCAGACCCGGGAGATAATTGCCGGCGTAGAAGCAAGATTGGGAATTAAGTAACCTCCGACAGTACTAACGGGGGTAGCAATGGCTGATTTCAAACGGATTCCCACTCCCTGGAGTTATTCTTCGGCAGTTGCAACAGGAGATTTCATCTTTCTCGGACTGCACCGTGGCTTCGGCGATGATTTTATTACGCAGTTCGATGATTCTATTTCACACCTCAAAAAGACTCTGGCGGAGTTTGACCTAGCACTGGCAAATTTGGTTGAAGTCCATGTCTGGTTCAAAGATATTAAAAACGTACCGGAGATGGAAAAACGTTTTCGAAACTATTTTGAAGAAGATAGATACCCCGTGAGGACAGGTGGCTCTACTGAGTTTATCGACGACGATTGCCTTTTTATGATTGATGGCATCGCCTGCCGGGAGGAATCAACAGTGACAGATTTAAAAAGGATTACCACTCCCTTTAGCTATTCGCAGGCAGTTGAGGCGGGGGATTTCGTCTTTCTCGGAATACACCGCGGCTTCGGCGACGATTTTACTACCCAGTTCGACGGCGCATTTTCATACTTGAAAAAGACCCTGGCAGAGTTCGACCTGACACTTTCACATCTGGTAAAAGTCAATGTCCGGCTCAAGAATATCCAAGACCTTCGTGAGATGGAGAAACGGTTCAACAACTACTTTGAAAAAGGCAATTTCGCGGTAAGGATGACCACAACTACCGAGTTTATCGATGATGATTGTCTGATAATGATTGATGGTATCGCCTACCGAAAGAACAAATAAACTAAAGCGACCAGATCGAGTAATAAGTGATTGAAAAACTGAATATCCGTCAACTGACCGAAGAAAGAGAAGAAAGCCTCTCTCCCTTCGCCCAGAAAAGCAGATTGTCTCGAGGCAGGCGCGAGTACGAGGAACCCTGCCCTGTCCGGACTGACTTCCAGCGCGACCGGGATCGCATTCTCTACTCAAAGGCCTTCCGCCGGCTTAAGCACAAGACCCAGCTCTTCATCGCTCCACTCGGTGACCATTACGTAACCCGCCTCACCCACACCCTCGAGGTCTCCCAGGTAGCACGAACCATAGCGCGTGCCCTCAACCTCAACGAAGACCTGGCAGAGGCAATCAGCCTAGGGCACGACCTGGGTCATACCCCTTTTGGACACATTGGTGAAGCCGTTCTCGATGAGCTCTCCCCTCACGGATTCCGGCACAATGAGCAGTCGTTGCGCATTGTCGAACACTTGGAACGCAATGGCCACGGCCTCAACCTCACCTGGGAAGTCAAAGACGGCATCCTCAGCCATTCCAAGACAAACTCCAGTATCCTGCCGGAGGTTCATGAAAGGGCCGATACTCTTGAAGGTGAAGTCTGCCGGCTAGCCGATGTCGTCGCTTATGTCAATCACGACACTGAGGATGCCATAAGGGCTGGGGCCATTACCGAGGGTGACCTGCCGCTATCGGCAGTTACTGTGCTCGGACTATCCAACTCAGCGCGCATCAATACCATGGTCAGCGATATCATCGAACACTCGTGGGCAGCCAGCGGTGCGGGAACACCGGAAACCGTCTCCGGAGTCCATATCACCGTGTCGCCCGAAGTCCTCCAAGCAACCGATACCCTCCGGGAATTCCTTTTTGACCGGGTATATGACGCCCGCTCGGCCCAGCAGGAATCGGAGCAGGCCAGAGAAGTCATTCGTTTACTATATAAATATTTCACTACCCACGAAAACAAACTGCCTCCAGAGTACCGTCTCGGTGATGATGACCGTGAAAGGAGGGTGGTTGATTATATTGCCGGCATGACCGACCGCTATGCCTTGAGAACCGCCGCGGAGATGTCACTGCTCGACAGCAGAATTAAGCAGCCCCCTCTTTTCATTGACTGACCCCGAAATTTATTATAGTATGCTATATCCCCCGCCATAGTATTGGCAGGCCACTGGACAGCAGATGAGTGTTATCGACGAAGTAAAGCAGAAACTGGACATTGTCGAGGTCGTCAGCCAGTATGTCCCGCTGACCAAGGCCGGGCGTAACTTCAAGGCGCGTTGTCCCTTTCACGAAGAAAGGACACCCTCGTTCTTTGTCTTTCCCGAGCGGCAGAGCTGGCACTGCTTCGGCGCCTGCGGTACCGGCGGCGATGTCTTTTCATTCGTCATGAAGCAACAGGGGATGGAATTCAGTGAAGCGCTACGTCTCCTCGCCCAGCAGGCCGGAGTTACCGTCCCCACACGTATTGAACGTGACACTAGGAAAGACGAAAGGGAGCGACTTTATCAGGTCAATGAAGCCGCCGCCAGGTTCTTCCAAGACCAGCTTCTCCATTCCACCGCCGCTGCTAAAGCACGGGACTATCTGAGTGGTCGGGATTTCACCACAGATACTTTAACCGCCTTCCAGCTGGGATACAGCCCCGACAGCTACGAGGCCCTGAAAAGCCACCTCCAGGAGAGGGGATTCTCCGAGAAAGAACTCGTTGACGCCGGTCTGCTCGTCGAAACAGATGACGGCAGGACCCGCGACCGGTTCCGCAACCGCCTCATGTTCCCGATACGTGATGCCCGAGGGCGTACCACCGGTTTCGGGGCAAGGGTATTGGACGACTCCCTGCCCAAGTACACCAATTCACCACAGACACTCGTCTTTGATAAGAGTGGTACCCTTTACGCCATCGACCTGGCCGCCCCTGCGATACGGAAACGGGACCAGGTCATAATCGTGGAAGGCTACATGGACACCATTACCGCTCACCAGAACGACTTCAATAACGTGGTTGCCTCAATGGGTACCGCCATCACGGAACGGCAGGTCACGACTCTCAAGAGGCTCTCAAAGAATATCATCCTCGCTCTCGATGCGGACGCCGCCGGTGAAGAAGCCATGCTCCGTTGTGTCGACTACGAGAACATTCTTGATGCTGAAATACGGGTCATCGTCCTCCCCGAAGGGAAGGACCCGGACGATGTCATCCGGGAAGACCCGCAGAAGTGGCAAGAACTGGTCGAGGATGCTGTACCGGTCGTTGATTTCACCTTCAGTACCAAGACTACCAGGTTAGACATGACCACCGCCAGGAACCAGTCGCGGGCTGTACATGAGCTTGGAGCCATTATTGCCCGGATGAAAGATGCTGTCCGCCGGGACCACTACATAAGAAGACTGGAAATCCTGACCAAAACGAGGTATAATATAATAGAAGGTGTTGTTAAAGAATACATGGCACCTTCAAAGCAGAGCAAGCCGAAAAGAGAACCGGCTACGCAGGCGACGCAATTACTGTTATCCAACCCCCTTGAGGAATACTGTCTGAGGCTATTATTGCATCACCCCGAATTGACTAATATGAGTGAGGGTCTCCTGCCAGAGTACTTCCAAGATAGCCAGAACCGCGAGATTTTTGTTACATTACAGCAGACCAAAGACACGTCATCACTCAAGGACAACCTCGACCCCGCTCTCTGGGAGCAGGTAGAGTCGCTGGTGGCACTTGATGTAATTGATAACAAAATCGATAAGAAACTGGACACCGTTATCCTTCGCCTACGAGAGCAATACCTGCGAGACCAGAACGAGGAGAGGGCTGCCGCTTTCGCCACCACTACCGAAGAAGAAGGCTCTGGGGCTGACCTCACCAGGCTCAAGGAGGAAGGAATAGAGGCTAACATACAGCTACAGGAAGTATTTGAACAAAAGGGAAGGAGCGATAGGAGCGGAAAGGGATGGACATAGAAGGTTTTCCGAAACCACCAAAGTTTACCGAGAACAACGAAGATGACGAAGAGCTTACTGATGAAGTAACCGTTAAGCCCCAATCGGATGTTGACCTGGAAGCAGAAGCGCAGTTGGAAGGGCTGGAAGACCAGGAGGTCGGTGATGACCCGGTACGCCTTTACCTCCATGAAATCGGTAAAGTGCATCTGCTCACCGGAGACGACGAAAAATATCTGGCCCGGAAAATTGAAGAGGGTAAGCGTATTGATGATATCAAGCAATATCTACACGAGTCCGGAAGACCGTCATCAGCGACCGAGATAGTGCTTACTATGGCCAGAGAAATAGGAACGGCGGCTGACCTGATACACCTCCTCCAAGAAGAACTCGGCCTGCCTGTCACCGACAGTTTTACCGAGAGTGCTTCCGCCGAAATGCTCCGTAGCAACATCGATGGTGTCATCGACCAGCAGTTGGTTCAGAACATCGCCCTGCGTTCAGGCAAGTCGCTACCTGAAACGGAGCAGGCGGTTATCAACCTCTCAATAGACTGTGCCCTGCTGCCGGATGAGGTGCTGGAAGCTATTGATAAGAGCGTTTCCCTGACCGATATTGAAGAATTAACGAATGACCCTTCATTCATTGAGAAAATCGCTGAGTATGAGCCACAAATCTATGCCAAGCTGACTACCATCGAGGAAGAGGCTGAGAAGGCCAAGAACCACCTCACCGAGGCCAACCTGCGCCTGGTGGTAAGTGTCGCCAAGAAGCACATCGGACACGGCATGTCTCTTCTCGACCTCATTCAGGAGGGTAATATCGGGCTTATCCGGGCCGTGGAAAAGTTCGACCCCCACAAGGGCTACAAATTCAGCACCTACGCCACCTGGTGGATTCGCCAGGCGATTACGCGTGCGATTGCCGACCAGGCCCGCACTATCCGTGTACCCGTCCATATGATTGAGACAATCAATAAGCTGCTACGGCTCAGCCGACGGCTTGCCCAGGAATACGGTCGCGAGCCTACCTCAAGAGAGATTGGCCTCAAGATGGGAATGTCTCCCGAAAAGGTAAGGGAAATCGTCAAGGTGGCCCAGCTGCCGATATCGCTGGAGCTACCGATGGGCGAGGAAGAGGACAGCCACCTGGGCGACTTTATCGAGGACCGTAACGCCCTGCCCCCCGTCGACGCCGCCTCCAAGCAGTTACTCAAGGAGCAGATAGACGAGGTCCTGGGTAGTCTGACCCACCGTGAGCAGCGTGTCCTCCAGCTCAGGTTCGGCCTTGAAGATGGCCGCAGTCGGACACTTGAGGAGGTCGGCCAGGAATTCAAGGTAACGCGCGAGCGTATCCGCCAGATTGAGGCCAAAGCCCTACGCAAACTCCGCCACCCCTCCCGCAGCCGCAAGCTCAAGGACTACCTGGAATAAAAAAACGATATAAAAGAGGGGCAATAGCCCCTCTTTTATATTTTCTCTGCAAGGATCTCATTAAAGGGTAGCGCAACAATCAGACTGGAGGATACTCATGGCTGACGCGGTTGAGATTCAAGGATATTGTGCCCCGGGCTTTGAGAACGTAAAAGCCGCCCTTGCTAGGGCCTTCGAGGTCGAAGGAGATGTCGGGGCTTCGTTTGCAGCAACCATCGACGGTGAATTCGTTGTCGATATCTGGGCTGGCTACGCCGATGCCGCCAGGACACGGCCTTGGGAGAAAGATACTATTGCCAATGTCTGGTCGACCACCAAAACAATGACCGTCCTCTGTGCTCTGATACTCGTTGACCGTGGCCAGCTCGACCTTGATGCACCTGTTAGCCATTACTGGCCAGAGTTTGCCCAGGCCGGTAAGGAAAAGATACTCGTTCGGCACATTCTCAGTCATACATCCGGTCTTGCCGGCTTCGAGGCAACTGTTACTGCAGAAGACCTGTACAACTGGGACCACATTGTTGGTTTACTTGCCGCCCAGAAGCCCTGGTGGGAGCCGGGTACAAAGAGCGGTTATCACTCAATCACCTTCGGCTACCTAGTTGGCGAAGTGATCCGGCGGATTACAGGCAAGACCCTAGGGACATTCTTCCGTGAAGAAGTAGCCGTGCCGCTTGGTGCCGATTTTCATATCGGTCTAGCTGCTGAGCATGACGCGCGCGTCGCCGAGTTGATTCCACCACCGAGACCACAGCCCGGTGACCCTAGTTATATCAACCCAGAAGATAGATCAGAACTAGCCCGCACAGTAGCAAATCCCACCCTACCAGCTGCAGTCACCACTCAGCGGGCCTGGCGTGCTGCTGAGATACCGGCTGTCAATGGACATGGCAACGCCCGCTCGGTCGCCCGCGTTGCTGCAGTGATGGCCTGCGGTGGTGAGCTTAACGGTATGCGTCTCCTCAGCATGCCCACCATTGAGAAGATAATCGAGGAGCAGTGCTACAGTACCGACCTTGTCCTCCGAGTGCCGATTCGCTGGGGTCTGGGATTCGCACTGAACACAGTAGAAGCACCAATCGTACCTAACCCGAGAGCATTTTTCTGGGGCGGTGCAGGTGGTTCACTGGTAGTTATCGACCTTGATGTCAGAGTCAGCTTCGCCTATGCAATGAACAAGATGGGCTTCGGCACAATGGGAGATAAGCGTTCCATCAGACCGGCCCGGGCACTCTATGCCTCGATGTAAACAGGCGGAAGGTCTGGAGACAGGCTTTAATTTTCGCACTCCCCCTACAATCCGTACTTCTTCGCCACGTAGGCACCAAGCCCTCGCTTGGTAAACTCCTCGGGGAATCGCCAGCCGGAGTCGACCAGTTGCACCATCTGCCGACCCAGCTCCCAGGCCATCTTCATCTCCCGTTTTTTCTCTTTAATGGCGCCCCGTTCACTGGCATAGGCACCGATGTAGCTGGCTGGTGCCATGTGGTTGATAACAATATAGAAGTACCAGTCCTTAATGGCATCCATCAATCCGACGCCACCGGCCACGGCAATAATCCCGCCTACCTTGTTGCTCAGTTGTGCCCCGCGCAGGCAGATTGAATATGTTCTGTCCATAATAGCCTTGGCCTGTGCGGTCATCCCGTAGAAGTATATCGGCGTGCCGAAAATAATACCATCGGCCTCGAGCATTCCCTTTAAGACTTCCTGCACATCATCATCAATGTGACACTCGCCTGTTTTCAGGCATGCCTGGCAGCCATCACAGCCCCTGATATCCTTACCGGCGACACTGAAGAGTTCCACCTCGGCGCCGTCGCTGCGGGCCCCATCGAGCGCCTCTGCCACTAAGGTCTCAGTGTTGCCCCCTTTTCTCGGACTGCATGAAAGGCCCAAAATCTTCACTTTAAGCATCCTCCTCGCTCATTAACTACCTGCCATTATATCATCGCCAGCCTCACACGAACAGTGAATGGTGTTCCATTGACATCGGTTGGAGCAGACTAACATGGCCTGCATTTCATGTGGTCTTTGCTCTCTTCAACAACGTCCCAGCACCCCGAACCCAGTATCTTCTCTTTGGCAACACTTCGGGACTGGTGACCCTGGTCGATTACCAGAACACCATCACTTTTGGTTATTCTCTTCAGTTCCGCCAGGAACTCGGTCGGGTTCTTGACAGTGAAGAACATGTCAATGGCACACACTACATCGGCGACATTGTCAGGCAAACCGCTATTATACCCGTCTACCAGCACTGGCTCGATGTTTCTCAGATTGTGCTTTTCTATCTTTTTCTTCACCGCCTCTATCGCCAGCTCGTGGATATCGGCGGCATAGACCTTCCCATTCTCACCTACCATCTCGGCAAACACAGTCGTATACCTGCCCGGCCCACAGCCGTAGTCGACCACGGTCATTCCCTCCTGAATACCAAACCCTTTGACACGCTTCCTGATGTACGGAAAGATGAGATCGATAACCCTCATCAATAAGGTCATCATCTTAAAAGAAGTGTCTGACATCCTCTCTGTGTCTCTTTTTTCCACTCTCTTTCTGACAGTAGCCATTTCTCACCCCCGCCTGGAATAAATTTTATCCCATTATACTCCGAAAGACGACAATGTTCGCAACACCCTTCCATATTGCTATCTGTTCGGGTAGAATAAGCGCATGGATAAAGCAGGCCTCACCCCGATTCGGCGGCAATACCTCAAAATCAAGCGCCAGTACCCCCAGGCCATCGTCCTCTTCCGCCTGGGTGATTTCTACGAGACCTTCGATGAAGACGCCCGGGTAGTGGCCAACGAGCTCGAAATTGTCCTGACCTCGCGCGAGATGGGCAAGGGAAACAAAGTACCGATGGCCGGTATCCCCTACCACGCCCTCGATAACTACCTCGCCCGACTTATCAACAACGGCCATAAGGTGGCCATCTGCGAGCAGATGACTCGCCCCGGTGAAACTAAGGGTATCGTTGAGCGTGAGGTCGTCCGTGTTGTCACTCCCGGCACAGTGGTCGAGCCTGGCCTGCTCAACAGCAAGGTGAACAACTACCTGGCCAGTCTGGTTCTCGGTGATGAGGAGGCAGGCATCGCCTATGTAGACATCACCACCAGTGAGTTTGCCACCACCCAGCTACCCCGCCAAAGAGCCATCGCCGAACTGGAGCGCCTCCACCCCTCGGAGATTATCACCAATGCACCCTCCGAGCTGTCCCACCTGGTACCTGACGCCCCGGTAACACCGGTCGATGAGTACTGGTTCAGCCAGGAGACCGCCCAGCGGACACTGCTCGACCACTTCGGTACGAGTACCCTCGGCGGCTTTGGTCTGACTAATCTGCCACTGGCAATCAGGGCCGCCGGCGCCATTATCCGCTACCTCCAAGAGACCCAAAAAGGCGCCCTAGGACAACTGACACGGCTCTCCACCTACTCCACCGATACCTCTATGGCACTCGACGTCCAGACACAGAAGAACCTGGAGCTTTTCCGCAGCACCACCGGCAGCACCGAGGGCTCGCTGCTCTCTATAATTGATATGACCAGAACTTCGATGGGCAGTCGACTCCTGAAGCGGTGGCTGGGACAGCCTTTGCTCGACATCGAGGAACTCAAAAAGAGACAGGATGCCATCGAGTGGTTCCAGTCCAACGCCCTGCCGCGCAACCAGATTGCCTCACTTCTGGGAAAAGTGTCTGACCTGGAGCGGCTGATTAACCGGGTGGGTAGCGGCATCGCCCACCCCCATGAGCTGGTCGCCCTCCGCCGCAGCCTGGAGGTAATTCCCGAGCTCAAGACAGCCATTGAAGGGGGCCGTGATACCAGTACGATAGCCTGGCTCAAAGACGAGCTAAAACCGCGAGACGATGTTGTCGCCCTGATTGGTGAGGCCATCGTTGACGAGCCCTCAGGCACCCTCGGCGAAGGCGGCGTCATCAAGCCCGGCTTCTCCGAGGAGCTCGACAACCTCCGGCAGGTCGCCGGTGATGCCCGGCAGTACCTGGCCAACATGGAGCGTCACGAGCAGGAGAGCACTGGCATCAAGTCATTGAAGATTGGCTACAACCGCGTCTTCGGCTACTATATCGAGGTCTCCAAGGCCAACCTCTCCCAGGTGCCGGACAGCTATATCCGCAAGCAGACGCTGGTCAACGGCGAGCGTTTCTTTACCCCGGAGCTCAAAGAGTACGAGTCGATGATTCTCAATGCCCGCGACCGCATCGGGGAGCTGGAAACGAGCATCTTCCAGCGGGTCTGCCGCCAGGTGTCCACCGTCAGCGAGCAGGTCCTGGCCGTCGCCGGAGTAATTGCTAACGTCGATGTCTTCGCTGGTCTGGCCGAGGTCGCAGTCCGCTATGGCTATACCCGACCCACCCTGACAGATGACAACACCATCACCATCACCCAGGGACGTCACCCGGTGGTGGAGCGAATGCTTACCGAGAGCGGTTTCGTCCCCAACGACACCTACCTCTCTAACGATGACGCCCAGCTTATTATCCTCACCGGCCCCAATATGGCAGGCAAGTCCACCTACCTGAGACAGGTAGCTCTGATTGTGCTGCTGGCACAGATCGGCAGCTTCGTCCCGGCTGATTCGGCCACCATCGGGCTGGTCGACCGCATCTTTACACGCATCGGGGCGCGGGACGACCTCGCCGCCGGACAATCGACCTTCATGATAGAGATGGTGGAGACGGCCAATATCCTCAACAACGCCACCCCCCGCTCCCTGCTCATCCTAGACGAAATCGGGCGGGGCACCAGCACCTACGACGGCCTCTCCATTGCCCGGGCCGTCGCTGAGTTCATCCATAACCATCCCCGCCTCGGGGCCAAGACTTTATTCGCCACGCACTATCACGAGATGGTGGAGCTGGCCGACTCTCTGCCGCGGGTGAAGAACTTCAACGTCGCCGTCGCTGAGGAAAAGGGAGAAGTCATCTTCCTGCGCAGGATTGTTCCCGGCGGGGTCGATAAGAGCTACGGGATACACGTTGCCAAGCTGGCGGGACTGCCTCGTTCGGTGGTGCACCGCGCCCAGGAGGTGCTCGATGAGCTTGAGGGAGACAGCCGCCACCCCACTCCCAGGCGTAAAGGCCGCCAACCTGAAAAAGAGATTGCCCAGCAGCTCCCCATGTTCGGGCAGAAGTCGGCCGTCCAGGAGGAGCTGGAGAAGCTCGAAATTGACTCGATGACGCCGCTGGAAGCCCTGACGCAGCTTTATGAGTTGCAGAAGAAGGCAAGAGAGGGGTAGTTTATAAGAAAAGCCCGGTCTAGAAAGAAGGAGGTATCCGAATGCCAAACTACTGGTATCACCACATCCACCTGGCCAGCACCGACCCTAAGAAGACAGCCGAGTTCTACAGGGACATGTTCAATGCCGAGATAGTCAACATCAGGGAGCTTCCCGACGGACGTATCACCGTTGAGCTTAACCTCGGTGGTTCGCTGGTCTTGATTATGCAGCGACCCGCTGAAACAGAAGCGGCGCCGTCAGGCGCCAACAGCGGACTGGACCACTTCGGGCTGAGGACCGATGACCTGGAAACGACCGTGTCCAATCTGAAGGGCAAGGGAGTAGAGTTCCGGGGTGATATTACCGAACTCGGGTCGCGCATGAAGATAGCCTTCTTCTGGGCCCCCGATAATGTGCTCATCGAGCTGGTTGAAATCAAGCCCAGAGAGTGAGGGGGAACCGCCTAACTTAAAGGTGTAAAAGAGGGGAGATAAGGAAAGGAAATATCTCTTCCATATCTCTACACACCAATAATCCTACCGAAATAACCAGCCTTCGCTACCCCTCCTCAGATAATCAAGAATAGTCTTATAAATATCTACTCCGTAGTCACACCTCACATCGACTGTAATACCAACTTCTCCAGATAAAGGTCGGATTGGATAGTTGGAACACACCTTGGGTCTCACAGTGTATATTTGACAATCACCTTTGCTATAGAACATACAAGGGAGCGGTATGTGCCTCATATGAGGTAGGGTAGGATCTGTGTTCATGCGTGCCTTTCTCCTTAATTTTGTATAAGAGCGTCTAGTATGCTTAGCTATCCGCCTTAAATCTTCTTCAGACACTATAATCTCAGGGTGACCTGGGTCGTTGGGATTGGGTAAGCAACACTTACCACAGCGTCTACAATGAGATAAGGCCAGAAGATATCCGATTTTTTGCGGAGTGAATGATATTCCTGGTATTGCAGGAGCGATATTCTCAGCAACAAACGCAGCTATGAGCTTATCGATATCAGAATCGTCCCAATTTTGTATTTCTTTACCAGCAAGATGTGACAGGCCATACTTCTCAAAGTCGACCTCAATCATTAACAGATACCCCGTCATTTCATGCCCCTATTCTACCACCTTATGTCAAACAACCAAAGGGCATGTCGTCCCTGCACCTGTCATTGCGAGGAGCGTAGCGACGCGGCAATCTCTTACCAAGGGGGACACCCCCTTGGAATCCCCCGTTTCGAGGGGTTCCACCCCTCGAGCACCCCAAAACGGTGTGAGGGCAGTTCTCAGGCAGGGGTCGTTCTCACCTTATAAAGAGGGGGAGACCATATGGAGGGAAGGCAATACCCCTAAACACCCCTACGGGGGAGTCATAGAGGGGCACAGCCCCTCTTATTACATTCTCCCCTTCCCCTCTGGGGAAGGGGATACAGGGGATGGGGCCATCACCACTTGACAGGTATGATAGTATTAACAGCACTAAAAGTATTACCTGTGTCCCTATTAAACAGGCGATGGGGCCCCCACCACCAGACAGAAACAAGGCAGACAGCACTGCCTGCCTACGAGATACCATGTATGCTAAAAACAGTTAGGTAAGGCCTAGCCTTCGTTGAGGTCTTTCAGGATGGCCTCTATCTTGTCCGGACTCCAGTTCACAAAACCGGCTACCTGCTTGATGGTCATGCCCATCGCCATCGACAGCATGGACTCATCCACCGCCTGCCCGGCATGCTTGGAGATAATATCCTTGGCATCGGGCCGTGCTTTCAGAACATCCGCGATTGTTGAATCAGCCGTTAGGGCCATTTACTGCCTCCTGTCTCGTACTAACCACCACAAACAGTACCTGAAATAATAGAATACAATCCCATTCCTGTCAAACCACCTGCTGGTGTTCCCGGAAGACCTGCACGATGTCGTCTCTCCTGGTGAGGGCGCTACCGATGCCGTACTGGTTATGGAGTCGTAGCGGCACACAGCAGCAGGTACAGCAGTTGCAAATTGCGTAAAAATCTTCGCGGCACTTGACAATACTATGAATCAGACCACGTTGGTGGCACTCCCGCAGTATCTCTTTAGCCTCCTCTTTGCTTATCTCGCGGTAATCGTCAGGGCG
>SMTZ1_10009335_pt1 | contig 36840 bp, 39 predicted proteins | sample DeeMarSWOR136_30_FD_25667 | JGI IMG/M metagenome (IMG submission 25667)
CCGCCACCTCCTTTATTTCAGGGAGGACACAAGACGGAGTGAAAACGGAACTATGCAATTTCTGCTTGAAAAGCGGAATACTGTGCTCGAAATGTCAAGGAAAACTTAAGTCGGGAAAGGTCAGTGAGGTAGACTTCACCGTCGCTCGTTTACTTCTGTCTCTGGAAGAAAAGTATCCTTCTCTTCAAGAAGTGTATTTCCACAAGGCTGTGGACGCGGATAGGATTCTCGCCATCCTCGTGGACAAGGGTGATGTGCCCCGTCTTCTGAGCCATGGCGGAAAAATTGTTAAGGCTATCGGCGAAAAGACGGGAAAAACAATCCGCGTTCTAGAATACGGAGTGGCTGAACGAAAGTTTCTGGAGGACCTCTTTGTTCCCTTAAGCATTCTGACCATAAACAAGATTTGGCTGCCTGACGGAACCACCGAGACACGAGTTATACTGAAACGGGGAAGACGAAAAAGAATCCCAAACGTCAAAGCTTCGAAACAGATTGCCCAAGAACTTCGGGGAATAACCCTCAGAGTGGAATTCGCTCACTGACAGCCGGGGTCGCCAATGAAAGTTGACAAAATGGGGAACTGGCGAAGAACCCATTACTCAGCCGATATAGGACCTGAACTGGACGGAAAGGAAGTCCTGGTTTTCGGCTGGATTCACGAGATCAGGGACTTAGGCGGCTTACGGTTTCTGATACTACAGGACAAAACTGGAAAACTGCAGATCACCATCCACCGACACAAAGTCCCCAGTGAAGTGGTGGAGAAGGCTGAGGCACTGCAGAAACAATACAGCATCGGCGTCAAAGGTACCGTCAAAAAAATGGATAAGGCTCCCAGCGGAGCAGAAATCATCCCCAGCGAAATGCGGGTGTTCAGCGTTTCGCAGCAGCCCCTGCCCCTCGACATAACCGGACGAACCAAGGCAGAGATTGATGTGCGTCTTGATGCCCGTGTACTGGATTTGCGGCGGGAAGAAAATCAGTCTATCTTCAGGGTTCAGCACGCCGCTCTTGAGGCTGCCAGAAGTTTCCTGTCAAAAGAGGGGTTCATGGAAGTTTTTACGCCACGAATAATTGTGTCCGCGACTGAGGGCGGTTCTGCCCTGTTTCCTGTTGCATACTTTACGCGGGAGGCTTTTCTGGCTCAGAGTCCCCAGCTTTACAAGGAGCAGCTGGTTCTGGATTTCGAGAAGGTGTTCGAGATCGGGCCCTTCTTCAGAGCCGAAGAGTCTCACACCCGCCGCCACCTAAGCGAATTCATCTCAGTTGACATCGAGCAGGCTTTCGCCACCGCTGAGGATGTCATGAAGGTTCTTGAAGGACTCATTCATAGCGTCTGTAAGGATGTGGCGGCTAACTGTGAACGGGAACTGAAGCTTCTAAAGCACAAAATCAAGGTTCCTGAGGTTCCCTTCAAGCGTTTAACTTATGGCGAGGTTTTGGAGGAGCTGGAGGAGAACAAGATTCACATCAACTGGGGCGAGGACATCCCCACCACCGCCAACAGGGTTCTCGGGAAGCTTCATCCCAGCTACTACTTCATCACTGACTGGCCGACCAAAGCTAAGGCTTTCTACATCAAACCGCGGGACGACAACCCTGAACTGAGCGAAGGCTTCGACCTGATGTGGCATTGGGTGGAGCTTGCTTCCGGAGGAACACGTATCCACTCCAAAGAACTGCTGATGAAAAGGCTAGCTGAGCAAGGACTAAGCAAGGAATCCTTCAAAACTCATCTGCAGGCATTCGATTATGGCATGCCCCCCCACGCTGGATGGGGCTTAGGCTTGGCAAGACTGGTCATGGTCCTCACCGGCATAAAAAACATCAGAGAAGCAGTGCTCTTCCCAAGAGACCAATTCAGACTAACGCCCTAATCCCACAGTCTAGCAGAAAAGGCATCTTATAACCGGCTTTGAGATGTTAGTAGTGAATTTCCCCGCGCGCATGTTTTATTTCTTTACGAGGGAAAGCAGCAAGTCCCTAAACTTCTTCCTAAGCTCCTGCTGTTTAACGAATTCCTCGTCAGAAATCGAAAGAGTTTCAGCATACTCATGAAGTGTTTGTTTCGTGAGAAAGTCTACGTTGTCCAAGTTAGAGATCGCGTCTTCAAACTTCTCAGAACAGCAACCCTTATCAATTTCACTCCAAACGTCAATTAACTGAGAAATCTGATTCTCATTAAATTCAAGGTTAAAACCGATCCTCTTCAAAGCGTTGAGGACGATCCTCATCTGGTCTTTGGCGAGTTCTCTACCAATTGGAGTTTTTCCTACGCTGCAAAAGAAAGTCTCAGCAGTTGCCCTATAGTAGCTCTCAATGAGATGGTCAACACGTTCTTCCCGTGTCACCTCTACCATGCTTGCCTTACGAAGCTTCTTTATGTGGTGATATACTGCTTGAGGAGTAATGTCAAGCTCCGCAGCAATCTGACTCACGGTCATCTCCTTAACTCGAAGCAGAAACACTATTTTCCTTCTAGTTTCGTCGCCTAACAGCTTAAACGCTTCAGGATCTTCTATCGCTTTTATCGGTTTCAAGGCAGTTCACGAATAAAGAAGGTGTTTAAATAAGTATAAAAATCTTTGTTTCATTAAAACAGAAACTTTATAAGAAGCCTCTTCACAATTAATAAAACGGTCGTTTGACTAATAAAACGGTGGTTGGTATGAGGTGTGAAGAAGTAGACAAAATTCAATGCCCTTGCACACAACCCATGAAAAAACCGAAACCCAACGCCGTTTGGCAGCACTCAAGTGTGATTAAACCGCCACTTAAAGGTGTCCTTGCTCCTCAACTTGCTCTCCTAAGCAACGAAGAAAGGCGCGCAGTCAAAACTCACCAATTAGACGTTGAACGGCAACGATCGATGGCAATTGTTTACGCACGCCAAATTACATTTAGGTAGCCTAACCTCGCCCATATTTGCGGGTGATGTCGATGAGTTCTGTTCTGTTTCTTGTTGATATTTGGACGCCTTCGAAGAATACTTTAATCCATATCACCCCCACAGAATCTGAGTGATGCACGTTTTTAAGTTAGAAGGTTTCTGAAACCTGTTCGATCTGATGCATTCTTGTTCTTCTGAAACCACAATAGGATAACTAGAAACGATCAAAATCCGGCATTTATTAGGTCTCGCGGTTTCATGAATTCTCGCAGAAGAACCGTTGCGTAGCTGCCTCGGTTCAAGGTGAAACCAAGCTTCATCATATACTTGCCAGCATTCTCTTTGTCCTCGGATATCTCTTCCTGAACCAGATTCCAGACAGGATTCAATATCTCCCTTACTCTGCCTTCTGCGGTTGCTTCTGGCATGAACGGGATTCTGAATTTTTCTGGAGTCACGTTTTCGGTTTCAAGAATCTTCAGCTCTATTTCTCCCTGGACTCCCTTGGATGGAGGCATGTCTGGACCTACGAGTGGCGCAGCCACACACATCTTTCCCTCCTTCACTGACGGGTGTATTGTTTGAATGTTTGTTTCGGTTGCCTGATCGTACTCTTCTGTCGGCAGTCCATGCTCGTCAAGCCTTATTGTGTAGTCGCCGATCTGCGGTTCATCTAGGGGGATGCCTCTTCGTATCCGTTCACTGATGAACCTGTTGAAGAGATAGGACTGGTAGCCCTGTACGAAGAGTTTACGGAGCCTCCTAGGCAGCGTCCTGAATGCGCCCACGTAATCGCTCGGATACCTTGCCAAGTGATGGAGCATGAAACGTTCATACCTCAAAAATCTCGGGAAACTTTCGAGCGCCTCCTTGAAGTCCAGAGTGTCCTGCAGCTGCTGCCGAGCCTCCCTAGCTTCCGGGTGCTCATGTACGCTGGGTTCTGCAAGGAAAGCCAGAGCCGCCCTCTCAGCGTCCCCCTTTGTTAGATGTTTGCCTACCAGATGGGTGTTGGGTCTTATTGTGCCGAAACGCTGGTGTCCAAAAAAGTTGGGAACTCCGCCTAGCCGTTCTATTTCATTTTGGACGCTTTCAGCCCGCTGCTCAATAACTGAAGCTGGGTGTTCTATTCCTCTGATTGTTATGTGGAACCTGTTTCCTTTGATGAGCTGAGAATACATCCTCTCTTTAGAGAAACGCTGCGGATACAGTTTTATGTCCTTGATTTGCACATCCAAAACCTTGCTTGGCGACACGTTCTGCAGGCTTATATGCTGCGCAGTGAGGGCTTTCGTGTCCTTGATGCCCGCAAACCTGATGCACTTCTGGCTTATCCTCAGCCTCTCTGCAACCTGCCTCACCGCCAAAAAGGTGTCCCATCTACGCTTAACCAGAACACAGACAAGATAAGGTCCCTCTCCAGCAGGCTCCCAACCCTTAACCGGAGCCGAAACCTCGGCCAGCGACCCGTCAACAAGCAGCTCCTCAACCACAAAATCTTCTAACAGCTGACGGATTCTTCCTCCCACCCCCGGAGATTGGGTGACGTAAGTTTCGATGCCCAGCTCCTTTTCTAGCGGTGGAATCTGCAACAGATCAGCCTCACAGGAGACTCAGTTTACCAGTTATAGTGTCTACCTTATCGGAGGGGGCGGGTCCTATCCCCAAGCACGTTACGGTTTCCGGCGGCAGCTCAGTTAAACCCCTGTCAACAATCAATGCTGCAGGCAACCCTGCGTTCCTAGCTTTTCTCTCAAGCTCCAGAAGCTCCTGCTCAGACTTCACCTTCACCGCAATCTTGCACTGCCCCTCCCCAATCCATGGACTCCACCATTCGGGACGATTCTTTCGCGCATACTCGGCTGCGGAGACAGCGGCGTGCCCAGCCTGAGCAGCCATCTTTCCTTTGCTCATCTGAATGTCGGTTCTCACCACAATAACCTGCTTATACGAGAAATCCGACGAATCAACAGAAATTTTTCCCGTCATCCCTGTAGCCTCAACAACTATCTAATGTGTCCCTGTCCTTCATAAAACGCTTTCATGCCCTCCAGAGACACAACCACAATTTTTCGTTCAGAAATTGGAATAACATGCTTTGCGGAAACTGAGTTTACTGTTTTGTTGTTGAGGTCAGCCATGAAAAGAGGAAATAGCTGATCACTGCCAGTGCGCTCGGATACTTGATCATGGGAATAAGTGTTCTTCCCTGAAAATCGAGGTCTCCAACCCTTTCAAGCACGTTGTCAACTCCCAGTTTTCTGCACAAGTCAATCATGCCGTCTATTCTGCTGTCAGACAGACTGTTGAGCATTCTGCGCATACGAAGCATAGCCGCCAAGTCAAAACCCACCAATCGTTTCCATCGGGACTGGTAACGGGACAGAAAAGCCTCCGAAAAATCCTGCATTTTCACGGCTTCATAGGCAACCTCCCCCGCTACTCTGGCGCATGTCAGCCCAAAGATGACGCCTCCCCCGGTTGTGGGTTTCACTTGGGAAGCCGCGTCCCCCACCACCAGAAAGCCGTCCGAATACGTTTTGGGGATTGGACCAGCCAAGGGTATGGGATGAAAAGAATTGTATACAGTTCGGCTTTTCTTCAGTTTCTCAGAAGCCACAGGATGCTTCTCCATGAATCTCCGCAGATACTTTCTGGGGTCACCGCATTCGGTGGCTAAACCAACCTTCGCTGAGCCATCGTTTCTGGGGATTATCCAAGCGAAAAAGCCGGGAGCAACTTTTCTTCCAAAATAAACCTCAACCATGTCTTCCTCTGTCCCCTCCACACAGTCAACTTCAGCTTGGGCTCCCTTGACCAGCATGGAACCCTCTAATCCATTGAGTCCCGTCTTCTTCAGAAGCTTTGATGAGCAGCCCTCAGCATCTATCACCACATTCGCCTCCACCTTCTCTTCTCCCTTTAAGGCTACTCCCTTGACAGCACCTGAATCCAAGATGAGAGACTTCACCCCTGACTTGAAGCGGTACTTGACTCCAGCTTTTATGGCAAGTTCAGCGAGGTGCTTGTCGAAGAGTTCCCTGTCAACAACATAGGTCACCGGAGCGCGGCAACGCAACACAAACTGTTTGGCTGACGGAGAACAGAAAACGGCTCCTCTAATCTCGTTTTCAATGGAGGCCCGTGGCACCCGTATTCCTAACCGTTCCAGACCGGAGACATTCAAGTGACCAGCACAGTGCTTAGGCACCCCTACCTCTTCATGCTCTTCGCAAACCAGAACTTCAGCACCCAATTTGGCGGCTGTATATGCCGCGTATGAGCCGCAGGGTCCTCCTCCGACCACGACGATGCCAGGTTTTTCCTTCACTTCTCCTCCTCTTCTGTTCAGCCAACGACTTTACATATGCACTGAGAAAGAATTAAAAGATAGCATATATAAGAGGCAGTTGTATTATCCACGTTTCCTTGAGGTGTTGCTGTGAGCGAGGATGTAAACATCGTTATGCCCAAGTGCATGTCCTGTAACCGAACTATTCCGCCGGGTGAAGACGCAACAAAAACCAGTTGCCCAAACTGCGGAGAAATAGTTATTTGGCGCTGCTCTAAATGCCGGCAGTTCGGAAGAAACTACCGCTGCCCAAAATGCGGCTTTACTGGACCCTAGCAAGAGTTCAGTGGACCAATTCTTTCCGTTTCTGGATTAGCATGAACTTTTCAATGAGTGTGCATGCTCAAAGCCAGTTTTTCTGGTGTTAGATTGCGGTTGGTTCTTTTGGGAATCTACGTTTCATAATAGAATGCGGTTATGTGCCTGCCGTCTGAAAGGAAAAATAGCAGATTTGCAATACTATACTGTAAAGTAGAGGGGGTGAAACTGTGGGGGTTCAGGAAGTTAATGAGAAGTATCGTTGCAACGTTTGCGGTAACGAAGTTGTTGTAACCAAGGTCGGCGGCGGAACGCTTGTATGTTGCGGACAGGATATGGAGTTAATCAGCTAGAAGTTACGCTTGTATCTGGTTTGCTCCGCTTCTAAACTGCAGAATGTGCTACACTACAATTTCATGAAGTGTAAAAGCAAGTATTTATATAATACTACAGGGATGCTTAACCTTTCAAAAAGGCTAAACCACATTGAAAACTGCAAGACTGTTAGCTACTGTTTCAAGACCCGAGTTTATTCCCGCAAATTCAGCCTCCCTAATTATTGGAGTGGCTTGGGGCCTCAATCTCCCAGCAGCAGACCTTGTTTGGGAACTGTTGATTCCAGTGGCTCTAGTGTATGCTGTAATCAGTCTTGTTGCAGCCGTGGCAGCTCAAATCAACACTATGGCAGACTATGAACTGGACCTTAAAGACAGCAACAAAAAAGAACTTGTCAAAGCCATGAAAAGCGTAGGGCAGAGCAAAGTCAAAGCGCTTATTTTTGTCGAGCTCCTACTAAGCTTAATTTTTATCGTATTATTGTGGCAGATCAGAGGGAAACCTGCTCTGCTGCTTGTATGGGCAGCTGCAGTTTTCTTGGCATACGCCTATTCTGCAAAGCCTCTTAGATTTAAATCTAGATCATGGCTTGCGGTGCTCACGCTGATTATTGTTCTAAGCATTTTGCCCGTAGGTTTTGTGTATTACACTTTTACTTCTGAATTGGGCCTTCTGTTTCTCATTTTTCTCTCTGGACAGGCTATGACAGTTTATGGTGTAATCGTACCCGCTGAAATTCGGGATTACTTCATTGACAAGAAAATGGGCACTCAGACTATGACCGTGCAGCTGGGACTTGTCAAAGCTTCACTCTTGAGTATAGTGTTGCTGAGTGTCGGAGGGTTCCTCGCGGGAACAGGCTTCTTACTTAAATTGGTTTACGGGGCTCATCAGATACTGATTGTCTTCTTGCTTGTAATGGCGATTGTTTACGGTTCTGTTCTGAGAAAATACAGCAAGCTCTATTCTCTTTCCAAGAAACACTTGACATCAAAAGACTCTGATTCTGTTGCTCAGGAGATTGAGAAGTTGGCGGCACAAAATCCACGGTGGATCACTCTAGTCACCCAATCAATCGTCTTAATGTCCATCGTACTTCTTGTAAGCAAGTTCCTGAGTTGATCAATCACCCAGAATGTTGCTGATGCAGCGAAGGCAAAACCGCAAAACCTGTTTTTTTATCTTGAATTGGCTATTTTGATACATTGTTTTACTGCATCAAGGCATGTTTCGTCTAGAGAATACTTGATTGTAGCTCCGTCAGCTCGACCCGTTACTAGACTTGCCTCTTTCAATTGCTTCATGTGCCAAGTTAGAGCCTGAGAGGAGATTTTTAGGCGCTGCGCCAACTTTCCATGAGACGCTGACTCGTCATCATGCAGTATCGACAAAATTTTTGCCGCTGTCTCGTGTCTGAGAACAGAAAGTATTTTCTTCTCTATGCTGGAGAATTTCTTGGATTCAAAGTATCGTTTGTTTCGTCCATCGCGGCGATTAGAAATTAAGCCTCCCTTCATGAGCACTGCAAGGTGATACTGCACAACTCCGATTGGAAGGGCTAGGGAGTTGCAGATGCCCCTGAAGTTGATTCCCGGGTTGTTTGTTATCAAGTTGTAGATTTGCAGGCGAGTAGTTTGATTCAAAAGATTCGAGCCATGATTAACACTCATCTCTTGGATGAGTGGGGGGTGGATAAATGGTGTGGAATAGTATGGAGCAAGATTGCCTTTTATGTTGACTACTGCAACTAAAGAAAAGATGATGATTAGCAGTATTAGGAACATTGAAAGGAGCTTTGCGGGTTTCAACTTTGTTACTCTAAAGAAAGTTGCCTTTCAAGTATTTATGATGATTCGTAAACAAATGTACTACTGCTCACTGGCTGACATGAGCTAAATGCTTTTAAGCAAAATCCCTGTAAACCCTTCAATTTGCGGGTAGGTGGTGCCTCCCACCCGTTCCGCAATAAAAACCCCGGAGTAGGGAGGTGAAAAGTAGAATGAAAACAAATGAAATAACGTTAGCGATAGTCTTTGCAAGTTTGTATGCAGTTTTAGTTATTGCCTTAGGAACAGTTGGTCAAGGTCCCGTGCAATTGCGTGTTGCAGATTGTCTGATTCCCTTAGCCGCTTTGTTTGGTTGGCCAGTTATTGCCGGAGTAACAGCCGGATGCTTCATTGGCAACTCAGTTGTTTGGTTGGGTACAGAGGATGTTGTCTTTGGAACAATTGCTAACTTGGTCGCAGCAACCATAGTGTTTCTTCTTAGAAAACGGCAACTGTTGGCTTGCACTGCCGGTTCTTTTCCAATCGGAATCATCGTAGGAAGCTATCTTTGGCTATTCTTCGAGTTCCAAATAGACGTCTTTGGGTTACAAATTCCAGCGTGGGCTAGCATGATGGTTAGCATCACGATTAGCACTTTGATTGTGATGTCGGGAATAGGCTACGTTATACTCAAAACATTGAGCAGTTCCAGCTTTATCCAGACGTTCAAATCTTGGGGAATAAAAGTTTACAATAAAGAATAAACTGCATCAAAGAATAAGGAAAGAAACAAACTAACTACGCCATCGCTGACTGGGGTTTATGCACAAATTTTTTGAGTGCTAGTGTATGGAAATAACTTATGTATATGCTGTGTCAACAGATTGAAGATGCATTAGATTAGGGGAAACAGAAATGCGTAACAAAATAATGTCGAAAATTCTTGTAACATTCATTATAGCATCGATGGTATCCGCAGCCACGGTATCATCAAATGTCTTCACTGTATTCGCACAAGAGGCTACTCTTGAGGAGGTCATTGCGGAGCTAGAGGTGCTTAACGATAGACTGGATGACATAGAAAAAAACTTAACCGCCCTGAACTCAGCCATAACCTCATTGAGTGCCGCAGTCGATAAGCTGGAGGGACTCATGTATTCTCTCAGCGCAACCACCGCGTAGCACGTTTTGATACAGTTTTGGAGAATCTAGCCAACATGGTCAACAACGCATGGTCAATCACGACTTCTCTCAACGCCACAGTCGCGACCAAATTAGAGTTAGCCGCTGTAAGTTCAACTGTAGACGAACTTGAAGTCATGTTGGATTCTCTCAGCGCACGCACACAAGCCACGGAAAGCTACCTGAAAGGAAACATCGAACTCTTGAAAATACTGGTGGTGGTAGCACTCATTTTGGCTCTGGTGGCAGCCGTAGCTGCAATAGCGGCAGTCTACATTATGCTGAAAAGAACTAAGACCCCGAAAGCTGAGTAGACTTCCTCCTCTCTATTTTTTTTCAATTTCACCAACACCGTTACATTTTTTGATAGGTAGCTTTTTGGAGGGGTCCTTGAGCTTATATAGAACCGTTACAGTTCGAAATATGAAGGAATGAATTTACATGTCCAAAAAATACAGCATCATCGTTTTGCGTGGAGACGGCATAAGCAAAGAAGTGATTCCGGAAGCGGTCAAAGCGCTGAATGCCGCGCAAGATGTTGTGAAGGGTCTTGATCTGAAATTTACGGAATTTGAATGCGGCTTTGAGTACTACCAGAAAACGGGGGAACCATGGCCAGCCGACGCCTACCCAGCATGCAAAGAATCTGATGCCATTCTATATGGCGCGGTGGGAATGCCTGGAGTGGCAGGTCTGGAGCACATTGTCTACGTTCACAGGCTCCTCAGACAGAAACTTGACCTTTATGCTAATGTGCGTCCCATCAAACTTCGGGAAAACATTCCTTGTCCTCTGGCTGGAAAGAAAGCGGGCGACATTGATTTGGTTGTGGTTAGGGAGGGCACAGAGGACCTTTACACTCCTATTCGAGGGGTTCTGGAACGTGCCGAAAAGAATGAAGTAGCTATAGATGTGAAGATAGTCACGCGGAAAGGCTCAGAGAGAATCATAAGGTATGCTTTCGACCTCTGCAGGGCAAGAGGCAGAGGAGCACCCGTGGACGGAAAAAGGAGGGTAACCTGCGTCGACAAGAGCACGGTTCTCACAAGCTGTGCCCTTTTCAGGGAGGTCTTCGATGAGGTGGCTGAGGGCTACCCTGACATCGAAAAAGACTATGCTTTGGTGGACGCTTGGGCTCAGTGGGCTATTAGGCAACCTGAATACTATGATGTTGTTGTCACCACTAACATGTTTGGAGATATAATTTCAGATTTGGCGTCGCCGTTTCAGGGCGGTTTAGGCGTGGCTCCTAGCGCAGAGGTCGGAGACAGGTATGGCATGTTCAGGCCTATCCATGGTAGCGCACCGAAATATTATGGCAAGAATGTGGCGAATCCTATGGCAACTATTCTGTCTGCTAAGATGCTTCTTGATTGGTTGGCTCAAACACACAACGATAAATCTGCCAAAGAAGCCGCGGATAGAATTGACAATGCCGTAGACCTGACTCTTAAAGAGGGGAAAGTGCTTCCGCGTGATCTTGGAGGAGCCTCCAAAACGGATGAGGTCGGCGACGAGATAGCAAAAAAGATTCGGGGTCCCTAACCGACTTCCTAATTCTTTCTGAAACAGAATACTATTAGCCACAAATAGGTGAAGAGAGCTGATTCTCTACTTCACGTAGAACATGTCTTTTGTCTCTTCTGGCTTCCTTGTGGCTTCTTTTCTTATTTTCTTCTCTATCTTTCTTTCTTGGCTTCCAGTTATTTTTGCGTCGTAGTCTACAAAGGCGGAAACAAGCTTGGCGAGGTTCTTGTTTATCTCCACCAACTCGTCTAGAGAGAATTGAGCCATGACATCGGGGTTGTCGGCCCACTGCATCCATCCGGTTACGCTTCGCTGCAGTGCAAGAATTGTGAATCTGATGGTTCGCACCATGTCCAGTCGGTCTTGTCCCTCAACCTTTTCTGACTTTTCTATTTCTTTCAAGATTCTTTGGCAGTCGTTAACCCATCTTCCTTCCATCAGCAATACCACAGTATGCCCTAGGGGTTTCAGGCATAAAAGGTTTCTTAATTTCAACTATTCTTCGCAAAAGCATATAAGAATCGGTAAAATCTCCTTCAGATATGAGCTTAACCAATAGGGAACAGAAAGAACCGTCGTTGGCTTTTGGCGGGCAGGCAGTGATGGAGGGCAGAACAATGAGATAGTGACGAAGACGGAAGAGCTGCATTCTCTGTCCGAAAAATACAGGTTCCTGAAGCTTCCGTTCCTGAGGGGTATATTGGCTCTGTTTGAAACTTTGTACGCGGGGATAAAGGGGATTTATTTTTCTGCAAACGCCGCTTTTGGCGAAGATGAAAATGAGGAAGAGGTCCTTAACCCTAAAGAGATTGCTGTGGTTGTTGCCGTGGCTATATGCCTGTCGATACTGTTGTTCAGCGTGACACCCTTTTTCTTAACGTCGCTCCTGAATCTGGGCGGAGGAGTCCTCTTCAACATCGCTGAAGGCGTAGTTCGACTCAGCTTCCTGTTGGTGTATCTTGCTGCTGTGTCTTTGGTTGGAGATTTCAAGCGGATATTCCAGTATCACGGCGCAGAGCATACTGCCATTAACGCGTATGAAGCTGGGGTGGAGTTGAATGTTGAAAATGCCAGAAAGTATCCTCGTTTTCACTCTAGATGCGGAACATCGTTTCTTCTTATAGTTACTTTGATCAGTATACTGTTTTTTTCGCTTATGCCCCGTGCCGATTATCTGGTGAGATTGTCCTACAGGATTGTTCTCATCCCCGTGATCAGCGCTGTCTCCTACGAGATTCTGAAGCTCAGCGACAGGTACAGAGACTCAAGAATCATGAAGGTTCTGGTGGCGCCGGGTTTGGCTCTTCAGCATCTCACCACAAGACAGCCTGACGACGACATGATCGAAGTAGCCATAAAAGCGGTGAAAGAAGTTGAACGCCTCCAAAAGGACAAGTGAGTGAACTTGCGGTTACGATTCTCACTCCCTCTATAAAGCACACTCATTGTCCTAGATGCGGAAAAATATAACTCATAATCCTTAACTTTTAGAATATGCTACTGTCTAGAATGCTAGGCAGATTCTAATCGTTTGCTTACAGAAAACTTGCAAGAAACTCAAAAGAAGCAATGATTTAGAAAAAACTCAGGAAAAACGGGTTGATTGAACATGTTGACGCAGCAAGAAGCTTTGAACTTAGTCAAGAAGAATATCGCTAAAAGAAATTTTCTCTATCACATGATTGCAGTGGAAGCCATCATGAGAAGTGTAGCTAGATGTTTAGGCGAGAATGAAGAGCTTTGGGGATTAACAGGACTACTCCATGACATAGACTATGAGAAAACCGAAGGCAACCCAGAGAAACACGGTCTATTATCTGCAGAAATCCTAAGCAGTTTTGATGTCCCCGAAGAGGTTATCAGAGCCATAAAGGCCCACAATTTCCATCACACCCATTTCAAACCAGAGAGCACCATGGAAAAAGCCTTGATAGCTTGCGATGCCATATCAGGGCTTCTAGTTGCTTGCGCTCTAGTGATGCCTTCAAAGAAATTGGCAGAAGTAAAAGTCGGTACAGTGGCAAAGAAGTTCAGGGATAAAAGTTTTGCCAGAGGGGTCGAAAGAGGAAGAATACTTTTCTGCGAGGAATTCGGGATTCCTAGAAAGATGTTCTTTAAAATTGCTTTAGATGGATTGAAGGCTGTCTCTTCTGAAATAGCTCTGTGATAGCCGTGAACAGAGAAACTGACAAAGGGACTTCCAAGATTCAGCGGCAAAAGCATTCATTCAGCATGAAGTTGAAGGGGTCTCAGAAAAACCTGTTTTCTAGTCATTATATCTCTAAATACTAGGTTTCGATCAATAATCGAGTATTCTAGTACCTTCCGTGACTAGAAAGTTTTGAAATTTTGTACTTAACGTTCTGCTTTGAGATATCATGAGCAATATGGTATCAATAAGTAGACAGAAAATATGAGTGTCACTTTATCATTTAACTAAAAATGTTAAGTGTTAATAGGTAGTTTGTGTTTTTTCAGGAATAGGCGATGGACGTGGATGCCTTGAAGCTTGATTTGAAGTCTTGGAAGCTGTTTTTTACTCTGTACAAGTTGGCGGAGTTGGGTGCTTCCAGCCGAACTGTTAAGGTGTCCACGGAGTATCTAGCCGAAAAACTCGGGGCGTCCCAGCAGACAGCATCCCGTCACCTCATAAACTTAGAAGAGATGGGGTGGATCAAACGAACCATAACTCCGGAGGGCTGCTTAACAAGAATAACCAGCCAAGGCGTCGCCGAGCTAAAGAAACTGTACTCTGAGCTGCGGTTGATATTTGAGTCAGCTTATCCCCCATCAATAACCTTGGAGGGCACCCTTTTCACCGGGTTGGGGGAGGGAGCCTACTACGTAACCAAGGAGGGCTACCGCAAACAGTTCATGGAGAAGCTAGGTTTCGATCCATACCCAGGCACACTTAACCTCAAGCTGACATCCGAGTATGACATAAAATCGCTGTCAGAACTGGAAGCCTACCCCGCCATAGAACTGGACGGCTTCGAGGACGAATCCAGAACTTTTGGCCCAGTGAAATGCTACCCGGCAATAATAAACAACAAAGCGAAAGGCGCCGCCATCCATGCTCTGAGAAGCCATTACAGTTCATCCGTGCTGGAGATTGTTTCGCCGCATTATCTTCGAAGCCTACTGAAACTGAAAGACGGGCACAAAGTGAAAGTGGAAATCCTGATCTTGCCCTAATCCAGCGTTCTATTTGTTGAATGACTCTACGATCTTTCGCATGATCTTCGAGGAACTGTCCAGTTCTCTCTTCCCGAATCTTCCAATCTTCACAACTTCAACGGCAAGTTTTTCTTTCTCTATTGCCTTCAGCACTTCCTTTTCTATTCCGTCTTGGTCGTGACCCACGGCTATTATGTCCGGTTTTATCTTTTCAATCACTTTGCGTATGCTAAAAGCATCCAAACCCAGAATCGCCTCATCCACCACCTTCAGCGACTCCACAAGCGCCCTCCGCTGATCCTCAGGCATAACAGGCTTTTTCCCCTTCCTCGCCTTAACAGTGCTGTCCCTGGCAACTATAACCACCAACTCCGCGTCTTTGCCTCCCGCCTTTTTTGCCTCCTCCAGAAATCTCACGTGACCTAGATGAAGCAGATCAAAGGTTCCCGAAGCCAGCACAACTCTTTTTTTCTTTTTTGTCACCATGAGAACTCCACGGCTCCTAGCAGTCGCAGGGCATCCAGCAGTCCCTCACAGTAGGCAACGGAAGTGAGGCTTGTTTCCAGTTTGCCTTTCTCCTGATAATATTTTGCGTCTTCCAGATAACGTTTAGCCCAGTCAAATACTGTCTTTGTTTCCTCTTCGTTGAGGTGCACATCTGCGGGTATTTCTCCAATTTCTTGGATGACCCGCTCAGCGCCCCGAATATACTTTGTAGCTAGTTCTTCAACTGTCATTCAGCCATCCTCCTGACCTCTTCAGGTGCATCTGCAAGGGTGATGAGGGCTTCGGCTTCCATGAAATGCAGTTTACCCGGAAAAATGAGCGTGTGTGGAGGAGCACCGAAATCGTAGTTTATCACTTCTGCTATGTAGCCTGCCTTCACTATTGGTTCAGATGAGCCTGCCCTCGCCACTCCAATAACCAACGTTTTTGGGGTGACAACCTCTTCTTTCCTCTGTTTCTCCATTTCCAGAAGCGTCTGCAGCGCCTCCTTGATGGTCAAGTATCTCTGTTCCTTCGCTTTTATGTCTAGGTAGCACATGGTGTGAAGTCCCCTTTTCCTGTTTTCCCTGATCACCATATACGGGGTTTCGGAGACAAAACCCTGCTCAGAAAACGGAATCGTAACCGCCTTCCCAAACTTGTAATTCTGCAACCCCGAAATCCCCCTCACCGCTGAAACAACAGAAGCACCATGTACAACCCGCGTCTTGATCCCCATCTTTTCTGCGCGGATCCGCAAATCCACATGAGTCGTGGCAATCAACGGGTCTCCCGGAACCAAAAACGCTACTTTCCCCCTTTTAGCTGCTTCAAAAAGCTGTTGCCCCTCTTCCTCCTCTAAGACTCTTCGCGAAACAACCTTAACCGCCTTCCCTATAATTTCCTCAAGTTTCCAAATAGAGAATCCCAGCATCAGGCTTGTGTAGAATTCGGCAAAAACAACGTCTGCCTCTTTCAGTTCCTCAAGCCCCCTAAGTGAAATGTCTTTTTCGTCATACAAGCCTAATCCAATGAATACGAGTTCGTTCAAAGCCTTCCGCTCCCATCTAAACTACAGTCTTTCGGCAACAAAAAATATTAGGGTAACTGTTTTCTCAATAAGAGGATGCGTTTGAGTGGGCCCGTAGCTCAGCAAGGCAGAGCGGCGGACTGGTCCTGCGGGACTAGGTTGAGGCTCTTAACCCGTAGGTCAGGGGTTCAATTCCCCTCTCCCCTCGGGCCCGCTTCACCCCTCCAGATAATGGCTGTTCTGTCACAAAATTCAAGTATCCAGCACGCCATACCTTCTGTTGGGTGTTATGTGTGCCTGTTTTCAAGTTGCCGAAAATGACCAAACAGGAAATGTGGAAGCTGATTCGGAGACAGCGGCTGTGCCGTATCGCCTTCAAGGGAGACGATTACCCGTACATGGCTCCGTTCCAGTATGTTGTGTTGGATGATACGTTGTATTTTCATTTCACGGATTACGGCACGAAGATGAGGCTGATAGAAAATGACAAACGTGTCTGCGTCGAAATCGAGGAGTATAGGGAAGATCTAAGCGAATACAGCTTCATCGTCCTACGGGGCACCCTCAAAGTCGTCACTGACCCAAAGGAAAGAGCCAAAGCACTACATAAACTCGCACAAGAAGGAGAACAGAAGCTTTCCCCGAACTTTCTCCCCGCACACGGCTTCCGAAAAGAAGACGGCTGGACCTCACTAACTCCAAGAAACACTTCCCTAGTCGCCATAAAACTCGAAAACATAACCCAAGAAATCGGACTAAAATCCCCCTGATTAACATTCGCACTCAAAAAAGAGGGGGAGGCTTCAGTTTCCTGAAGCTTTCTGTCAGAATGGCGCAAAGACTCCGATGAACACTAGCCATGCCAGAATTGATTTTGCCACGAAGCTGAGTATGATGTAGACTCTTTCGCCGTACAGGTAGTCTCTCCAGCGTCCCACGCCCTTGTACTGCAGAACCATGTATCCAAGCCCGTGGATTGGATGGCAGCGATGAAATATGCGTAGAGCACAACCCATGGTGTGAAGCCAGAAACGCTTCCGAGAATGAATGCCGACCAGCTTGTTTTTTCGGTTTTCTGGTTTACGACTTCCATGAGGTAACCGAACATTATCATCATCGCATTCAAAACAAAAATCATGACCAGCGACCAGAAGTCCCAGACGCCCAAGAACAATGCAATCAGCACAATCATTATGGAGCTGGAGAATGCATATTCGTACCACCGGTATGGATTCATGCCTTTTTTCAGATTCTCATTATACTGTTTATTCTTAGCGAATGCGATAGCGAAATGAGCTATTGCAGAAATTAGCGGGAATGACGCCACAATAATTCCTAGGTATCCTATTGTGAACAGGACCTGTGGATCTGGCGTTATGTCTATTTGGAATGGTGGGCCTTCAATTATTGTGAATTTTGGGTAGAAAGTGTAAATGCTACGTTCCCACTCAAGCTGAGTTCCCAACACCAGCATCAATAATCCTTGGACCAGATGCAAAACACCAGCAGCTGCATTGAAGCGCCTCAAATACCTGAAAGAGATAGGAGACTCTGCAATGATCTTTTTTCTTTCTTCAGAATTCATGATAATTAATATGTCGCAGAAAATTTAACTTTTACCTACCGCTCTAGCAGCCAACATCGCTAACACACTTGCACTCGGGCGATAGTGTGTAAATCTGAATTCTGTATTAACAAAACATTACTTTAGTAACAGCACACTCCAAAGAGTTTACCTACAAAAGCAGGTGTGCTGTTCGCGTGTCCGCGCCTTTGATTGAAGCAGCTGAGCTCACTAAACAGTTTGGCTCAGTTCAAGCCCTAACAGGACTAAGTTTTAGAGTCATGCCCGGAGAAATCTATGGTCTGCTGGGTCCAAACGGCGCAGGCAAAACCACAACCATCAAAATCATCACCGGTCTGATGGAGCCCACCTCAGGATGGGTCAAGGTTGGAGGCTTTGATCCCATAAAAAACCCCATCGAGGTCAAATCGAGAATAGGCTACGTAGCCGAAAAACCGATCCTCTACGAGTCTCTTTCTTCTCGGGACTTCTTGGAGTTCGTGGCATCTATACGAAGAATCGAGCAAAATGCAGCCAACCGCATAGTAGCCCAGCTGGCGGATGCCTTTGACATGGCAAAATACTTCGACGCGCCCATAGCCACCTTGTCGATGGGAATGAAGCAGAAGGTAGCGTTGATTGCCTCTCTGGTTCATCAGCCTCCTGTTCTTCTTCTGGATGAACCCCTGAGTGGATTAGATGCCAAAAGCAGCCGCATAGTCAAAGAGCTGCTTTCGTTGCATACACAAAAGGGCGGAGCCGTCCTGTTCTCTACCCACATAATGGAGGTGGCTGAGCACCTCTGCACAAGAATTGGAATAATCGATCAAGGCAAAGTAATCGCTGAGGGAACGCTGGACCAGCTGAAAAGCAAAACTGGAAACAAAAGCGAAACTCTGGAAGAGCTCTTCTTGAAGTTGACGAACGAAGAGGCAGAAGTTGCTGACAAGACCCGGCTGTTGGGGGAGGCATTCTTCAAGAATGAAGCTGCTTGAGGCTTGGCGTCTGAGTCGCCTGCCCTACAAGGAGGTTGTGTACCGGTCCATAGCTGAGGAAAGAGGGCGCATGTGGTGGGGCGGCTTCGGTAGAGGACCGCTTGGCGGAGACGCACAGAACGATTATGAGCTGACCAAGAAGGCTTTGAGGATAGCCAAGTTCGACAAATCGCTGGTGGCAATATTTAATGTTCTGGCTGCGGTTATCCCCTTCACGGCACAGTTTTTTGGTTCCCCAATAGTTGGCTTGACAAGCGCAATCTCGTTGAGTTTAGCCGTCACCTTTGGCTTCACGGCATTGTATGCGATTCAAACGCTTTCATCATTTGTCAGCGCCGAATCCGATCCGTGGATTATATGGTTGTGGGGGCAATACTGAGCCAAGTTGTCTTGGTGGCTTACTATACTGCGTCTCCCTTTGCGGCTCTGGTTATGTTTGCGGTTTCTGTGGTTAATGCGGTGCTTGCTGTTGCAGCGGCTCTCTGGTTCTCAAGGGTGTTCACGAAGAATCTGTCTCGTGGAGGGCGATCTAGGCGCAGCACTTTTTTGCGTTTGGTTTTCATTCTGATGTGGGGGTCACTGCTTATGGGCGTAAGCCTCTTGATCAGTCTGCCATGGTACATCGTGCCCTCTCTAGATTCTGTTTTCTGCATCCGTTCTCAGCCGGCATAACCGTCGCCAGCATCGGTCACCCCGTCACCGCAGGGTCCACACCATTAATCGCAGCCGCCTCTATGGCGGGATACGTCATAGTTGCTGGGTTTGCAGGGAAGTGGATACTGAAAACGGTGAAGCGCATATCCCATGGAGCCGACGCTAAAACATCGACAGTGACGGCGAAAGATTTCTCGATTAAAACACACAATCCATTGTTTGGGTATGTCCTGAAAGACTTGAAGATTTCCTCTAGAAATCCTGCAACCGCCTTCTTTTTTGCTCTTCCTGTCCTGGAGACTGTTATTGTGTCGTTTATGATAGCAAACTTTGAGGCTCTGCGGGCTTCCACATTGCTTGTCTCGACGTTCATGGGCGGAATCTTTGTCTTGCTTATGCCTATTGCCTTGCTGAGTGCGGAGGGAACAGGGCTGGAGTACACCAAGACGTTGCCCTTGAATGTTAACAGAATCATAACATCCAAGACGCTGATATCAACGTTGACTTATCTTCCGGTGCCCCTCGTTCTGCTTGTCATGGCATTCCTGAAGCCCCTATCCTCGCCCCTCACCATATTCATTCCGTTTCTTGTCATCTTGGCGATAGCTTCGGCAAGCATCTTTGAGATTCAGCTATTCCTCAGTTTTGTAACCAAAGGAAAAATAGCTGCGCTAATCCATGATTTGAAAAAGCTGATCGTCGGCGTCACAACCCTGACTGTTCCATTAGCCGCCTATGCTGCGATTTTCCTCGTTTCCTTCAGTCATGCTTTAGCAGTTTTGATTATGGGCGGAGCAGCGGCTTCAGAACTGGCGCTGGCCGTTTACTTGCTTAAGCGCAACAAAAAATAGGGTCCAAGCTGTTCTGTTTTGACTCTACGGATTTAAGTGCTGTTTTCACCTATTAGTTTGGGAGCAACAGTGCCGGAAGCAACCTGCTTAAAGGTTCCAAAAATCTTGGGAGAACAAGCCATTCGCCTAGTCAGGGAGCTTAACCTTTTCAACAGCGAACTAACGGTTCAGCAAGTCGAAGACTACGTATACATACCCTTGACCTCTGAGCCCTCACCTGTTGCTCTAAGGAAGCTCGAGGAGAAACTCCATGAATATGAAATATTCGTACATGACTTTGCTGAACGGAAGAAACGCCATTTCACACACCTTGATTTTCTCGCAGACAAACTGCCTTCCCATCTTTCAGAGAGCGTTCCACGAGCCATCGATTTTGTAGGCGACATCGCCATAGTTGAGGTTCCTCCAGAGCTTGCTGCCCACAAAAAGGCAATCGGCGAAGCATTACTGAAGGCGCACAAGCAGACAAGCACGGTTCTAGCCAAGTCCGGCGCCGTTGAAGGAGTTTACCGCACAAGAGATTTCAAAGTCATAGCTGGAAAAAAGAAAACTGCCACCGTCTACAGGGAATATGGCTGCGTGTATCATGTCGACGTTGCCAAAGCCTACTTCTCCCCCCGCCTCTCCACCGAGCACAACAGGGTTGCTTCACAGGTAAAAGACGGAGAAACAGTCGTTGACCTGTTCGCAGGAGTTGGACCCTTCGCCATTCCAATCGCAAAAAAGCACGAAAATGTGCGCGTCTACGCTGTCGACATGAACCCAGATGCCATAGCTCTGCTGAAAAGAAACATTGCCGTGAACCGTGCAGAAAAACAGGTTGTGCCACTTCTCGGCGACGCCCGGCAAGTGGTCAGAAAACAGCTATCTGGGAAAGCGGATCGTGTGATCATGAATCTGCCGGAAACCGCATTAGAGTTTGTGGATGTAGCCTGCGAAGCCCTCAAGCCAGAGGGCGGTATTATGCATTATTACGGTTTCGTGAAGGCTTCGAACCCGCTGGAAACCGCAAAAGTTCGGTTAACCGAAGCCGTGAGCCAAAACAACAGACAGGTAAACAACTTTCTGTTAGCGAAGACTGTGCGAGACGTTGCCCCGTACACGTGGCAGGTGGTTGTGGATGCTCAAATTCAATAACTTAACACAGTCAACGTGACTTTGACTTCTTGTTTGGGGTCTTTCAGCTTTTCAACAAGCTTTCTTGAGAAGTCGCTGGCAGCCTTGTCTGCTCTTATCGCTAATGTTCGACCACACACGTAACCGCTCTTTCTCACCACCAGATCCGTGGAATGAGTAAACTGTAACTTGGGGCTCCCTTTTGCCTTCACCGTCTCCTCCAGTTCTCCTGCTTCAATCGTTACTGTTATTTGTGCTCCATCTTTTTTTGCGGCTTCCTTGAATTCGAACGGCAAATCCGCTGCGGCTCTAGTTGATTCCACAGCCAATATGCAGTCGCCCTGCTTCGTAAGAGTCGCCTCCTTTGTGACCTCAAATGTTGTTTTATGTGTTGCCAGTACGTTCTCGTGTCCACGTGCATGAAGCACAAAAGTTACAGAGTCCATACCTGACAAAACAGCTTGACCTTCAAATATTTCTTTAGTCTTCACACCGGAAAAAAGAATCTGCGTACTCATGACAAGATTATTCAAGAACCTCTATGGAGTCAACCTTTCCATCGCCGTCGAGGTCGAATCCCTGAATCACAACAGCAAATTTTTCTTCGCCGCCAAAGTTTCTCAAAGTCTTCTTCCAGAACTTCGTGAGAGCCAACACACACGCCTTAGTTCCGATTGCCTTGTTGCCCGCGAGAACGACCACACTCTTTTTGCTGTTCCACGGGTTAGGTATTTTCGCTATTAACCCTATGTTGTCAGCGGTGTAGACGTTTTGGGTTTTTTCTGAGAAGAGCCCTCCCAAAAGGAAACCATGCTCAGAGGGCATCATGTTGAAGCGTATGGGCAAAAATTCGTTTAACTCTTGGGTGATCAGGTTGGTTCCAGGTCCGCCCACTGAGATTAGGTTGTTGTCTACCTCCTTCTCAGCCTTCACGTCAACATCCAGCTTTATCAGAAAGTCCTCGGGCAAATCCACGAATTGACCCAGAAAGAGGGTGAGATATGCGACATAGTGTCCGTCTCTGGCTTTGGCTTTGAAGGGACCATGAGGGTCAGGGCTTCCCACAACGATTTTTCCGTCAAAAGTGTCGCCTTTGATAAGGGGGCTTAGGAACTTCTTCATTTTCTCAGCAATGTTGGTGGTTGGGAACCTGTTGATCTTTTGGTAGCCAAATGGGAGTTCTACGCCTATGGCTGGAAACGCGGCTTTGTAGTATTTTGCGACTGCTCCCTTCTTTTCTTCCTCTCTAACAACCTTTATCGCGCCAGCCTTCGCCAGTTTTCTGATGTGATAATACACCTTCTGCTCGTGCACTTTCAGTTTCTTAGCAACCTCCATGGGATACATCTCTTTTTCGCTTAGGAGTTGGAGGATCTTCCAGCTGAGTTTGTTCAGGACAGACCTGAGTCTCTCTGGGTCTTCGAAAATCGCTATGTCCTTAGCTGTAAACTGTCTTTTTTCGCCGCTGAGCAAACGCTTCTTCTTCATGCCCGTAACTATGACTGAATCCCCTATAAATATTGTTATAATGGTTAATAACCGCGATTTCTCGCGCCGCTAGAGAACTGCGTTGCTTACCTAACATCAATTCAGCATGGTTGAACTTGCATAGCCTCCTTCACGGCTGCCTACCAATCCACAGTTGCTGCCTGCAACCATCGCGTCCTTGAGTTTCAGCCCAAAACCCTGCTAAACCAGCTTTCAACTGGATTTTGATATTGAACGATTCAAACATAAAAAAGTTCTTCATCTTTTGTTTATGCACCAAAACAGATAAAGTATATTTCAAATTCACACACATGCCACCTAGAAAACTTCACATGCTTCAGCCCTAACACTTAACGAGTCATTTGCGCCCATCCTTTTTCAGCTGTGCATCGGCGGAATCGGCGGATTTTTGATAGGTTACGCCATACGGAAATTCATTAAAATTGCCTTGATTATCGGGGTGATTGTCTTTTCTCTGATATTTTTGGCTTACACAAACGTGATCAACGTAGATTACGGTGGACTAGCCGAGATGGCGTCAAGTTTCGTTAGTGCCATTAATCCGGCGCTAGAAGTGTTCACTCCCCTCTTGGCGCACATTCCCTTCATAGTCAGCCTTATCGTCGGCTTATTCCTTGGGTTCACAAGGGAATAAACTCTATCCGCTATTCCGATGCGTTTTGTTTAGAGAATACAGTTGCTCAGTTTCCGCTAAGTCGGTTGGTCTCTTCTGATGTATTTCTGCATTTCTTGCCATATGGCTTTTATGTCCGCCACTTTTCCCACTATGGGATCCATTTTTTTGCTCAAGGTTTCGATGCGCAAAATACCCCTCTTTCGCAATACCCCCATTTCACCATATTGCATTGATCGAATGTCCTCGATTCTCTCCGTGATAATTCTGTCTTTTTTGAACAGAATTCCTCGTCGTCTATAAAGCAGTATCCGCTGGTCGGTTATGTAAAAGAAGAAACTGTCGTTAAGGCTTTCAATCTTGTTGCTCTGGAATACTATTGTTTCTCCGGGATAAAGGAAGTCTGTAAGAACCAAACTGCTCTCCTTCCTTTTTGTTGAGTTTCTGGACTCATATTTTTTGTGGTAAATGATGTGACGCCTGAAGCCGTATGAAGTAGGTCGCATCGTTATGGTCAAAATTGTGACGGTGCCTGTACGGTACAAGCGTTGTTTCAGTAAACCCTTACAATTTCCATTATAATTCTAAAACACGATTCCTAAAAATGCTTATAGCCACTCTTCCTGTTTAAATAAAGCCTACAAAAACGGACGTATCTACCCTCCTAATATTTAAGCTAAGAAATGTGAGGAATGAATGATGTGTGGAATATTCGGATGTATCTTACAAACAGGTGACGCTGCATCGGTAATTCACAAAGGCTTAAAGAAGCTTGAATATCGAGGCTACGACTCAGTAGGAATAGCAACAATTCAAGAGAACCAATTGCTCATAAAAAAGGATAGCGGAAAAATTGACATTGTTCACGATATACACAACCTCGACGCTCTTCCCGGCAGACTGGGGATAGGTCATACGCGATGGGCTACACACGGCGCACCCTACCAAATCAATGCCCACCCACATACAGATTGTTCTAATCAGATTGCTGTTGTTCACAACGGAATTATCGAAAATTTTGCGGAACTCAAAACTGAACTTGAAGAGGCTGGGCATACTTTTAGGTCAAAAACTGACACCGAGGTCATTCCACACCTTATTGAACGAAAGTTGAAGGAAGGTTTGTCTCTTGTTGATGCTGTTCGCGAGACTGTGAAACGGTTAGACGGCTCTTACGCCCTCGCCGTCATCTCTGTTAAAGAACCTGACAAGATTGTTTGTGCCCGACGCGAGAGTCCGCTCGTTCTCGGAGTAGCCGAAGACAGCCTCTACGTTGCATCTGACATTCCAGCTTTTCTCTCGAACACCAACAAGTCTGTTGTCGTTCAAGACGGAGAGCTTGTGGTTTTAAGTGACAAGGGATACGAAATCCGAAACATTGCTGATTGGAAAGTGGTCACTAGAGAGCCTGAGATTATAGATTGGGCTCCAGAGATGGCTGAGAAACAGGGCTATCCACACTTCATGCTGAAGGAGATTCATGAGCAGCCTTTACGGTTAAGAAACACACTCCGCTTACAGGACAAATACTTGGAGTTGATGACCACCTTCCTAGATCGGGCAGGAGAAGTTTTCTTGGTTGCATGCGGAACCTCCTACCATGCCTGCTTGGCAGCGTCCTACATGTTCTCTAAGCTGTCTTTCTTGGCAACCCATCCTATCATAGCCTCCGAGTTCGTTGAGCAACATGGAAAATCAGTGAACATTGACAGCACCCTTCTTGTAGTCAGCCAGTCCGGAGAAACCGCTGACACCTTAGACGCGGTTGAAAGCGCTAGGCTGCGCGCCGCTACGGTTCTGGGACTCACAAACATTGTCGGCTCCACCCTGACCCGGGTTGCTCGGGTCTACATATGTCAGCAGTCAGGTCCAGAGATAGGAGTCGCAGCTACGAAAACCTTCACCTCTCAGCTCTCTGTGCTCTTCTCATGTGGAGATTGAGGAAATTGAGGAGAAGCTTGAGCAGATACCTGACATCGTTGAGCGTGTTATTCAGAGTCAAGAAGAAAGTGTGAAACAGTTAGCGAAGAAGTATCGAGGCAAGCGTTGTTTCTTCTTTTTGGGACGGGGAATAAGCTCTGCTGTCGCCCTTGAAGGCAGACTGAAGCTCATGGAGATCGCATATCTTCCTTCAATAGCCTATCCTGCAGGAGAAAGCAAGCATGGTCCAATCAGTCTGATCGAGCCTGGATTTCCTGTGGTTTTCATATGTCCAAAGGACGGCACACACAAAACGATAATCAGCAACATTATGGAGATGAAGGCTCGCGGCGCCTCCATAATCGTGATAATTGAGAAGGGGGATGAGGAGATAAAGCAGTTGGCTGACGATTACGTAGAGATAGATACGGGATTGCCTGAAATCTTGTCTCCAATACCTTTTGTCGCTCCGCTGCAACTCTTTGCCTACTACATGGCGCTTGAGCAAGGATGCGACCCGGACAAGCCCCGAAACTTGGCTAAATCCGTGACAGTAAAGTAGACAAACACATTTAACACGATCACAAGGTCAAAAGACTCTAACAGAATTGATTAGGAAGAATATTCACCCAAGTTCTTAAATAATTATGCAGTGTTGATTGGATGAGTCTGTGGAGGATGCTTTGTTCATGAAGGCTGTTGGCCTTTTTTCTGGCGGCAAAGATTCACTCTACGCCGTATATCTTACCGAAAAAAGAGGTGTCGAGGTTGAGCATCTGTTAACTTTGATTCCGAATCTTCCTTGGCCCTCTCCTCACGCCGAAAACATGGAAGCTCTGAAGATATTAGCGGAATCCATGGGGAAACCTCTGACAATAGTTGATTTTAAGAGGAAGGGAGCATTCATTGAGGCACTCAAAAGCCTTGAGGTTGGTGCTTTGGTTGCCGGCGACATTTTTGTTGAGGCGCATGTGGAGGGACTTAAAGATGTCTGCAGTAAGGTTGGTTTGGAGTTGCTTGAGCCCCTCTACAGGAGAGATACCTCAGAGGTTTTCGATGAAATATTCGGTTTAGGATTCAAGGCTTTGATTACGGGTGTAAACCTGAAATATCTGGGTGAAGAGTGGCTGGGATACACCATCAGCAAAGAGACGAGCGGTGGAGAGGAAGATTGCGAAGGATATGGCTTATCTTAATGTGTCAATCGTGTGATTGATTTTAGTTTGTGAATTCTTTCCGACTCTTTGTGGGCTTTGCCGCAACTTTTATATAGACGTTTGGATGGATTATCCATCCAGATAGATGTGAAAACAATGGTGAAGAACAGAAAAAATATCTTGGCGTTCGAACTCGACAATCTAACCAACAAGTGGGGAGAGCGGAAATAATGTCAAGGAATATGATCGTTGCCGTTATAATACTGATAATAGTTGGAGTCGCGGCAGTTGTTTCTTTTTCACTACTCTACAAACCTGAGGAAGGGACCAGTGGTCAGGTAAGTGTTATAGATGACGTTGGAAGAAACGTTACGATAGCCAATTTTCCTCCGGAACGAATAGTGTCAATGGCGCCTAGTTGTACGGAAATACTTTATGCGTTGGGACTGGGAGACAAAATCGTTGGTGTGGACGAATATTCCGATTATCCTCCAGAGGTTCTAGAAAGGGTTGATGCGGGTACCTTAACAACTGTAGGGTCCTTCGCTGAAATTAGCATAGAGTTGGTTGTTGGCTTAGAACCTGATTTGATTGTAGCAACAGGCGGAGTGCAGAGGGTAGTTGTAGAAACCTTGGAGGGACTAGGTCAATCCGTCATTGTTTTATACCCAGAAAGGTTTGACGGGGTACTCAACGACATATCTTTGGTTGGAAAAATCACGGGTCAAACAGACGAGGCGGAAGAAATTGTTACAGACATGCAAGAAAGAGCCCAGGAAATCGCTGACAAAGTAAAGGACTTACCTAAAATATCTGTCTACATTGAAATGTTTTTCAATGGGGGCTACTGGACTTTCGCGTCAGACTCGTATGTTGACGAGTTGATTTCTATGGCTGGTGGAACAAATGTTTTTTCGGGGGTCTCAGGCGGACACATATCAACATCTTCAGAGGAGATACTTCACGCGAATCCAGAGATTATAATAATCTCAAGGGGTACCATGGCAGATGCTTGTGGGCTTACAGAAGAAGTAATTAGAGCGCGACCGGGTTGGAACGAGATTTCCGCGGTTAAAAATGATCGAATACATGAAGTCTCGGAACCCACAATAGTTTTAGGAGTGCCCAGACTGATTGATGGCTTGGAAGCGATTGCTGAAATAATTCATCCGGAACTGTTCAGCTGATTGCAGAGGACTAAACAGTAATGACGAACATTGCTGACGATGTTCGTGAGCATTTTTCAGCAACCAAAGATGTTGAACTGTTATCGTTGAGCGAGTTTGAGACCATTGTTAAAGGGCTTAATGTAAAACAAGCTGTCTTGGGCGGAGAAGAGTGCACTGTCGATGAAGAGCTGCCAAACGTGGTCGATTCGCTCACCAGCCTTGGCATTAAAACTCTCGTAACAACCAACGGTCATCGCTTAAACGGAGAATTAATAGAAGAACTGGAGGAGGCAGGACTCTCGGCTACTCGCATGAGCATCAAGGCATACGATGACAGTATTCATCGACTTTACACAGGACAAACTAACAAATCAGTTTTGAAGAATTTCAGGCTTCTCAGCGAAAGCCGAGTCAAACCCATTGCAGAAAGCACATTGATCCCAGGGCTGGTCGAGCAAAACGAGATTGAGAGAATAGCTGAATTTATTGCAAGCATCAACCCAGCGATACCGTATAGAGTCGACGGGTTTCTTCCTTCCTATAAGGCGACATGGCGAGCCCCCTCTCCAGATGAAGTGATTAGAGCAGCACATGCAGCCCAAAGGTATTTGTGGTGCGTTCACTATCTCCACTGCGCGACAGTGCAGCATGAAAATAAAGTCACCAGCATATATCCATGAATTAAGTAAGGTAACCCATTATCAGACGATAAATGAGAGGAGAATACTCCTATGAGCTCAAATGAAGCAGAAAGCGCGTATTTCAAGCGGTTTGCCAGATGGAAACTTATCGTCCTCATTCTAATTCTGGCTCTAATACTTACAATAACATTTGCTATAACAGTTGGTCCAAAGCAAATTTCGCCTATTGACGCCTACAAGATAGTAATCGACAAGATACCTTTCATAGGTGATTTGATTACAAGCTCGTCATCATCCATGGAGGAAGCGGTCATAATTGACGTGAGATTACCCCGTATTTTAGGTGCGGCACTTGTTGGAATTGCTCTTACAGTAGCTGGCGTTGTTCTGCAGGGCTTATTTAGGAATCCAATGGCCGATCCATACTTAATAGGCATTTCTGCTGGAGCAGGCTTGGGAGCATCACTTTCCATGGCTTTTGGAATCGGTTTATCGTTTTTTGGCGTGCTATATTCAATCCCTCTTATGGCATTCATTTTTGCTATTGGCACGGTTTTCTTGGTTTACACTCTTTCAAAAACAGGAGAAGAAGTGCCGATGTTAACATTGTTGCTCGTTGGAATAGCCGTCAACCTTTTTCTAATGGCTATTAATTCAATCATCAGATTGTATAGCGGTGAAGCAGTACATGCCATATTGGCTTGGTTGTTTGGCACCCTTGTTCCATGTAACTGGAACTATGTGAAAATCGCCTTACCTTTCGTGGTGGTTGGTGTAGCCCTGATCTATGTTTTTGCCAGAGACCTAAACATAATGCTGCTTGGTGAAGAACAAGCCCATCATCTTGGGGTGGATACCGAAAGGCTGAAAAAGATTTTGCTTGTCTCTGCAACGTTAATAACAGCGGCAGCAGTTTCAATTAGTGGTACAATTGGTTTTATCGGATTGATTATTCCACATATAGCAAGAATCTTGGTGGGTCCAGATCACCGAATTTTGATACCATCATCTGCATTAACGGGAGCAATAGTTCTAATTTTGTGTGACACAGCAGCACGCACCATCTCAAGACCAATGGAATTACCAGTTGGCATAATTACCGCTCTCCTAGGCGCGCCCTTCTTCATATACTTAGTACGTAGAAAAAAACGTTCAGTAATAAGGTAAGGATGGAAAATTGGTAAACTTGAGAATTAGCGACATAGACTGCTACTATGGATCAATTAAAGCATTGGATAACATTAATTTTTCAGTTAGAGAAGGCGAGTTTGTAGGCATTCTAGGTCCAAACGGCTCAGGAAAAACAACTGCTCTGAGGGCAATTAGCAGAACCTTGAAACCCAGAGTAGGGACGATTTTCTTAGATGACCAAAACATTTACGACATGGAGAACAGGGAGGTAGCAAAAACCGTAGCTGTGGTGCCTCAAGAGAGCATCTCAACCTTTGACTTCACAGCACTGGACATTGTCCTCATGGGACGAAACCCCTACATAGACCGTTTCAGACAGGAAAGCAGAGAAGACCTAGCCATAGCCAAGAGAGTAATGGAGTTAACAAACACGTGGAGTTTCGCTGAAAGACCAGTTAACGAGTTAAGCGGCGGAGAAAAACAACGCGTCATAATTGCACGTGCCCTAACTCAAGAACCGAAAATTCTTTTGTTAGACGAACCGACAAGCCACCTGGACATAGGCAACCAACTAGAGATAATGGACCTCATCAAGCGTTTATGCGAAACAAAAAAGCTGCTGATAATCGCGGTTTTCCACGACTTCAACCTAGCTGCCCGATACTGTGACTCAATCATTCTTTTGAAGGAGGGAAAAATCGTTGCCGTCGGAAAATCAGAGGAGACGCTCACCAGCGAAAACGTCAGAAAAGTTTTCAGCGTTGACACTATCGTGAAAAAGCATCCTGTCACCGGTTTCCTTCACGTTATCCCCGTTTCAAGACCCCTAAACCAGAAACAAAAAACCCTTTCTATCCATCTGATCAGTGGATGCGGCACCGGCAGCCTCCTGATGAAGATTTTGAAGGATGAAGGCTATTTCGTGACTGCTGGGGTTCTCAACCTGCTGGACACGGATCAAGAGACTGCTCAGCTGCTGAAGATTCCAATAACAAGCGAGGCCCCCTTCTCTCCCATAACCGAAGAGTCCCACACGGCAAACCTGAAGATGATAAGCAAAGCCAACGCTGTAGTGATAACGCCGACCCAGTTTGGTGACGGCAACCTGCGTAACCTCGAAGCTGCAGAATCGGGTCTGAAAAAAGGGATACCAACAGTCCTCATAGATAATGGGTCCATCGAAGAGAGGGACTTCACCAACGGCAAAGCCACAAAATACCTGGGATCACTCAAAAGCAAAGGGGCCATAACCGTGAAGAGCAACAATGAACTCCTAGAGTTACTCGACAAACTAGAAAGGAAAAACAACAAAAACTCCCATCATAGAAAGGGAACTAATCCCGTGAAGTAAGTTATGATTGAAGATGGAAAAATTGAATACATTTTTATTTCCTCGTTAGACTCTTGAATACTGCTCAGGTGAAGATTTTGAAGTCCAATGGACCCCTATTCATTCTGCCTTGGAGATGCTGCCTACACTGCGGCTTCGCGTCAAACCCCCCAGCCTCTGACGCCCTCGGAACCAAAGAAGTCAAGCACGTCGTAGACGAAATCTACGATTTTGGGGCAACCTATCTGGGATTAAGCGGCGGAGAACCCCTTCTGCGAAAAGACCTGCCAGAAATAATCGGCTACGCCAGAAACCTCGGCTTGAACGTGAGCCTCATAACCAACGGCTACCATGTTGACGGCGAAATCTTCGATAACCTAGTTAGACATGATGTTCGCGTCTCGCTGAGTGTTGACGGAACCGAAGAAATCAACGATGCCATACGAGGAAAGGGCGCATACAAAAAAGCCGTTTTAGCCATGGAAAAAACCTCTAAAGCGGGACTGCTGGACTGTCTTGTGGCAACCCTTGCCAATGTTGACGCAAACCGCAGTAACGTCACCGCCGAAGACATGGAGCATGTCATCCAACTGGCTGAAAAATATGGCGCCCGGTGGGTGGTGATTCACGGCTTCATCCCCTTCAACCGAACAAAAGAACACCTCGCCAAGGCTCCCTCCCCACAGCAGTACGAGAAGATTTGGAACCAAGTCTATGATCTACGCCTGAAGTACTACGGAAAACCTGAAGTCAACGTGTATTGTCCCTTCTTCGCCCGCATCGCCAAGGAACGGAATATGCCCGACTTTGATTACTGGTTCAACAACGTTTTCCTTGGCAAATGCTCCATTGCAGGCAAATACATGAGCGTAATCGAAAACGGTGACGTCATCCCCTGCAGCTTCAATGACCATATCCGACTGGGAAACGCTCAGGATAAGCCGCTGAAGCAAATCTGGGATGAACACCAAACATCAGAGTTCACCCGTAAGCTCAGGGATAGGAGTAACCTGAAGGGCAAATGTGGCGTCTGCGAGTACCGCGAAATTTGTGGTGGCTGCCGAACCAGAGCAGAGATGTACACTGGCGACATTTTTGCTGCTGATCCAGCATGCGGATACGTGCCCAAACTGTTGCGCGAAAAAGCTGAATAATTATTCATCTAACCGCATCTGTTTCTTTCCTTATGCTAAACAAACATTGGCTAACACTGTTTTGTAATTCAAGTTGATACCTACTTTCTTAGTCAAGAAAATTTGACTAAGGTATGATTTGGTTGGTCAAGAATCCTTTACAAAAATCCTTTTATTACGTATTTACCACGTAAAAAACTGTTGGAGCCCCTAACATGAAAAAGGCCGCATTACGATTCGTTATGTTGCTACATTCTACTAGAAAAATCAATCTCACAAAAGCGGAACATAAAACCATAGTTGCTCGTGCGCTGACGCAAAAAAGCAACGACTGGATAACACGTGACTAACACACGGGGACTCCAACACTCTAACCCCCTATTAACCATTCATGGGGGAGTAATGAAAAGGAGTGCGAACAAACCGTGAACAAAAGACCTCTCCTCTATATGATGACTTGGAGATGTACTAGAGCATGTAACTATAACTGTTTGCACTGCAGTTTCGGTTCCAGCCCAGCCGCAATTAACGAGATCGACACCAAAGGCGGAATGCGCATCGTTGACGAACTTTATGAGTTGGGGGCAAAATGGTTTGGGCTGAGCGGCGGAGAACCGCTTGTGCGGAAGGATATTTTTGAGATCATTAGGCATGCGAAGAGTCTGGGCATGAACGTGAGCCTCATAACCAACGGCTATTACGTTAAGGGGGACATCCTCGACAACCTAATCCGAAACGAGGTTATGACCGCGGTAAGTCTTGATGGAAAAGAGAAATCGCACGATTTTATACGCGGCAAAGGCGCCTATGCAACAGCCATCCAGGCTATGAAGAATTTATCGAAGGCCGGAATTTTTGATTGCGTCGTAAGTACACTGAATAAGAATAATTGCTCGGAAGTGGATCATGTAGCCCGGCTGGCGAATGAGTATGATGCTACTCGTGTGGTTTATCACAATTATATTCCTGTTGGCAGAGCTGAGGAGCATCTGGAGTTGGCTCCCACCCCACAGCAGTATGAGACTGTTCTGAACAGGATCTACGATTTAATGCAGGAATATCGGGGTAAACTCGGCGTTAACGTGTACTGTCCCTTCTTTGTTCGCATCGCAAAGCAGCGGGGTATGCCCGACTTTGATTACTGGTTCAACAACGTGTTTCTTGGTCAGTGCTTTATTGGTGGCAGGTACATTGGTCTACTGGAAAATGGTGACACTCGACCCTGTGGCTTCAATGAGGGTTACCGGATGGGCAACATAAGGGACAAGTTGATGAAGGAAATCTGGACTGAAATGCAGACATCAGAGTTCACTCGTAAGCTCAGAGACCGAAGGAACCTGAAGGGCAAATGTGGCGTCTGCGAGTACCGCGAAATCTGTGGCGGATGCCGAACCAGAGCAGAAATCTATACGGGTGACCTCTTCCAGTCTGACCCAGCATGCGGATACGTGCCTAAACTGTTGCGCGAAAAATAGGGCGACGACAAAGTCATTTGTTCTATGTGAATTCCCATGCGATGTTGGCTTTCCAGAGGTCTCCAAGTTCGGTTATTTTGATTTCTTTTTCGTTTATTTCAATTAGTCCCTTTTCTTTCAGTCTTTTCAGTTGTTCGGGATATACCTCTTCTGGGAGCTTCCCAAATCTTTCTTTGAATTCCATTTTGTCTACGGGTAGGCGCAGGTAAAGTTTTGTCATCACCTTTCTCATCATCTCTTCGTCTGTAGATTTCGAGAGTTTTGCAATCGGAAATCTTCCCTCATTAACCGCTGCAACATAGTCTTTTGCCAACTCGATGTTAGAGTAAGAAAACCTCTGAAGATAACCCATAAAGCATCCTGCCCCTGTCGTTAGGATGCCTGCCCAAGGCCATCCGTTTAGGCAGTTCTCTTTGGCGTGCCATTCTACTCTGGAGTAGCGGTCGTGACCGATCGGCTTGTAGCCCGCCTCTGTGAACAGTTCGTATGCTGCGACGTACATTTTCTTCTCCAGTTCCGGGTCTGCCTGAGGCGGCACCTTTCCAGCTTGCATCTGTTTATACAAGACTGTTTCGGGGTAAACTTCAAGGCAGTATGCGTCAACTTCTGCATCTAATTCGATTGCTGTCTTCACTGTGTCAATCCAGCTTTCCAGTGTTTGCCCTGGGATGCTGTACATTATGTCTATGCAGACGCAGAGTCCCAGTTTTCGGGCGAGTTTGACTTCATTTTTTACGTGTTCTGCGCTGTCCGGCAGATTCAGCATCCTTCGGAGTTTGTCGTCGAAGGTTTGGGCTCCCATGTCCACTTGGTAGACGCCGTATTCTGCGGCTGCAACCAGCTTCTCTTTGGAGAAGCTTCTGGATGAGCCCGTGATCTTGATAAAGTAGTCGTCTACTGTGTTGAAGTTTTGTTCGCAGAATTTTATCAGATCAAACATCTGGTCTTTGGTCATGAGGCTTGGTGTTCCTCCGCCCAGAACTATTTCGTCGAATTCGCTGGTTTTGACATACTTTGTTTCAGCGTACATCATCAGCTCTTTCTTTAGAGCCTTGAGATATGGCTCCATCTGGGCGCTGGAGTAAGGGTTGTTTGGGTAGTAGCAGAAGGTGCATCTGGAGTCGCAGAAGGATATCCAAGGCTGGAGCTCCATCACCTTGTTTGACGTGTTCTCGGTTGCCAGGAACTCCATGAATTCCTTGTATGTTTCAGGTGCAATGTCCGCATAATCTCGGTATGTGTATGGAGGCCAGCTCTCTCTTGAACTGTATGTGTTCTCTTTCTTTGTTCCCGGGATAGCTGATTTCATGTTTAGTTTCCCCAGATTTGCGTTTTATAGAATATTTGCGAATAATATAAACTTGTGTTTTTCATTGTTGCTGCTAGAATGTTCGGGTTATTTGGCGTTTGCAAGCTTATATTCGGTGCCAGAAGAGAAAAACGGTTTTTGTTGTTGCTTGGTTTTTCAGAAAAAGTACTGTTTTTAACAATCAACTGTTATTAGTCTCCTAATATGAATGATTTCTTTTGGTTTTTGGTGCTTTTTGGTAATCTCTTTTTGTAGATTAGGATTAGCAGGGCTGTAGTAATAAGTAAGGGCAGTATAATCCATGATGGAAACTCTGGGATGTATCCGATTGGGGTGTATTGCTCGTTTGCTGCGCTTGGCGCAAAAAAACCGGGAAAATCGTAGGTGTGACCTCCAATCACGTAAAAGATGTCGTTGATGACTGCAACACCGAAATTGTAGCGTTTTGTAGGTACATCAGCGCCAAATGTCCAATTATCAGTCTCGGGATCATAAACTCTTACAAAGTTCCGCTCTTCTCCTTGTCTGAGTGCAGATGGAGCGCCTAAAACGTAGATTTTTTTAGGAGCTAAATTGCCCGTTGTAGCAACTGCGGCGCCACCATCGATACTTGAGGGCGGCAAGGTGCCAAAACTCCACGTGTCCGTTTCAGTGTCATATATCTGATTAAGGTTATAACTGTAATCTTCTGAAAGCCCGCCTATAACGTATATCTTATTTTCAAAGACTGCTGAAGCATAACCACCTGTAAAGGCTGTTGGCTTCGGCGAAGGCGTTTTAGTAATCCACGTGTCCGTTGCTGGGTCATAAACTTCGTTAAGGGTTGTATTGGGGTATCCGCCTATCAGGTAGATTTTGTCGCCTACAACATTTGCCTTTAGCCAGCCTCTAGCTGTGGGCATCGAGGTTTTGGTTTCCCACGTGTCTGTTGCGGGATCGTAGACCTCATTTAGTCCAGTATGGTCGTTTTCTGTGTATCCACCTATACAGTAGATCTTGTTTTGGTAAACTGCTATAGCAAAACCGTTTCTTGGAGTCAGCATGGGCTTCTTGAAAGTCCATGTGTTTGTGGTGGGGTCATATTCTTCGTTTGTATCTACATTATGTTTGATACCTAAAACGGTAGAACCAGGAATGCTGGGAGCAAATCCGCTTTGATTGGAGCCTCCGATGGCGTAGATTTTGCCGTTCAATGCGGCAACGCCCAATGCGCTTCTCGCTACCTGCATCGGAGCCTTTGTTGCCCAAGAGTTCTCAGCTGCCCTAACCAGAGGTAGAGTTGAAATAGCAACACAGAGAATAAGTAATAGAATGAGAGCTATTCTTTGCTCCCCCATTTTAAGTACCTAATGTAAATCCAGCTTAACATAGCTGAAAAGGGTTTTTGTAAAGATTTCTTGACCAACCGAATCACAGTTTAGTCAAATTTTCTTGACAAAACGTTCAATCGGCTCACAATTGTCTATAACAGTGGTTTTGGATTGGAACAGCGTAACTTATAAGAAAACTTCGCCAATTGAACAACTGTGAATACTATGCCAAAGAAGCTTACTTACTCGGAGGCGGGTGTGGACAGGGAAACGAGAGCAAAATCCAAGCAGGCACTCTCAATGTTGAAACAGACCTACACGTTAGGTAGGTACGGAAAAGTTGTTCAACTGCCCTACGGCAACATCTTCCTCGCCGGCGACCGCTACTTAGACCTTGTTATTGAAGGGGTTGGAACAAAAGTTCTGTTGGCGCAGTTGGCAGACAAGTATGACACTATTGGAGTGGACGGGGTTGCCATGGCAGTCAACGATGTGATACGGTCAGGTGCCACTCCCTTGGCGTTGGTGGACAACTTTCACGCTCACGTTTCTGACCCAGATTTGGTTCGGGAATGGCTGAAGGGCATAGTGAAGGGCGCCGAAGAGTCGGATTGTCCAGTTCCGGGAGGCGAAATCGGAGACGTGGCAGCCATCATAAAGGGGCTAAAAGAGGGAAAAGGCTTCGACCTGATTGTCGCCAGCGTGGGGGAAGTGGATGAGAAGGATGTGATTTCTGGGCGAACCATCAAGCCGGGTGACGTTGTTGTGGGTTTAAGAAGCTCTGGTGTTCACAGCAACGGAATATCATTGGTAAGGAAGGTTCTTTTCAAGGAGTGGGGAGGCAAATACGAGCCCTTTGACGTTCCCGACGGGTTGGACAGAGAAATCGTTTACGAGGCGCTGGAGCCCACGCGAATTTATGTTAAGCCTTTCCTGAAGGCGGCTAAAGAGGTTAAGAT
>SMTZ1_10000486_pt1 | contig 36839 bp, 39 predicted proteins | sample DeeMarSWOR136_30_FD_25667 | JGI IMG/M metagenome (IMG submission 25667)
TACCTATGCCCAATATCCGGAAAGGGTGTGAAATCAGGTATTCTATCTTTGGCGTTTCATAGTCTATGGTCTTGACCTTGCCGTCATACGCACCCATAACCACTGTGGCCCTGCCTTCCTCCTTCTGCAATATAACCTCCCAGTCCGTTTTCTCTAGCCTGGCATCCTTGAAAACGTATCCGGGAACCGACTTTTCCGCGATCTGCCTGGCCTCCTCCTCCTTTATCGGGGGGACATGGTGTTTAACGAGCACGCCCTCGAGCAAGCCAATCCTTTTCCTCAGTTTTTTTATCAGTGTTTTGGGATCTGTTTTTTCGAACTTTCTCGTTATCAGATAGAATGAAAAGGCAAATATCAAAGAAGCTATCAGTGATCCTATTGTCAGGTCAATCTGGAATAGTTTCAGAAGAGGATTCTGTATGAACGGTATGTAACCCGAAACAGCAATGCCGCAGACAAGACAGAGGAAACCCACGCATAACGCCAAAACTATCTTTATGGGGGAAGAGAGGTGTTTTTTTAAGCCCTTCAGAGCGAGGGTTCCGAAGAACCATGCAAGGATAAAGTAAATAACTACCTGCGCGATACTCAAAATTTGCGGCAGGAGTTCGAATAGTTTAAGGATGGAAGGGTCTATCGCCATAATAAATATTTTGTGCCACCCCCTATAAATTAGGAATCTTTTTAGTTCCGGAATGAAATTATAATTATGTTCGAGAAACACATCCTCTGCAATACCTGCGGAAGAACGTACGCAATTAACAAAAAGATCTTCCGCTGCGAGAGGTGCGGAGGATCGCTGGAATTGGTTTTCAATTACAAGAAAATGAAAATAACAAAGAATCTTCTCAGGTCCAGGACATTCAACCACATGCGTTATTGCGAACTCTATCCCATCAGGAAAGCGATATCCATCCAGGAGGGAGGAACTCCCCTGATAAGATCGAACAACCTGGAAAAGATGTTCAGGCTGAACTTCCAGTTATGGTTCAAGAACGAATGTTCGAATCCTTCCGGTTCCTTCAAGGACAGGGGGTCCTCGATCGAAATAGCAAAGGCGAAAGAATTCCGGGAGAAAAAGGTGGTGTGCGCCTCAACCGGGAACATGGGGGCGAGCGTTTCCGCATACTCAGGGATCGCGAACCTCGAATGTTATATATTCACGCCTGAGGACGCGGTTCCAGTGAAACTCGAACAGATCCTTGGATACGGAGCGAAGTTATACAAGATATCAGGTTCGTATTCCCAGGCGGAGAGACTCGTTAGAGAGGCTAACAAGAATTACGGAATATATCTCCTTGGGGACTATCTCTACAGGAGGGAGGGAACGAAGTCCGTTGGCTTCGAGATCATGGATCAGCTCGATTTCAGAACGAAAAACCTTTGGATAGTTTCTCCAGTGGGGAACGGAACGCTCATCTCCGCTATCTGGAAAGCAGTGAAGGAATTCGAAACTCTCGGTCTGATAAGGGATAAACCGAAACTCGTAGGTATCCAGGCAGAGGGTTGTAACCCGGTTGTGAAGGCTTTCAGGGACGGAAAAAATGTTAAACCAGCCAAAAGACCGAGAACTTTGGCAGTAGCTATCGAATGCGGAGATCCCTTGGACGGGGAGCGAGCGCTAGCAAGCGTGAAAGAATCCGGAGGTTTCATAGAATCCGTGAGTGACGGGGAGATCCTGAAGGCGAGGGAATTACTCGCAAGGAATGAAGGGCTATTCGCGGAGCCTGCCGGAGCGGTAAGCCTCGCTGGACTGATCAAAATAAAAAAGAGGATAAAGCCAAAGGGCAGGGTTGTCTGCATCGTGACCGGACATGGATTGAAAACCCCCAAAACAAACGTTACGGGAAGGGAAATTCGAATCCGTGCAGATCCCGAAGCTTTAAGGGAGATTTTCGGGTAAGCTTTTTAAATATTACCTGTCACTATTATCATTAAGAACAAGTCAGTGCAAGCTAACTTGTATCTGCAAACACTACTTGTTCTTGAGTTTCGATTGAAGCATACGAAGTGTGCTTATCCGTAAAGTTCGCAAGGCGAAGGTTATGGCGCGAATGCATTCAAGGAAGAAGGGAAAATCAGGCTCGCATAAACCCATGAAGAAGGAAGCTAAATGGGTGGAATACAAGCCGAAGGAAGTGGAGGACCTCATTATCAAGTATGCGAAACAGGGTTTGCAGAGCGCGGGGATAGGGGTTATCCTTCGCGATCAGTATGGAGTTCCTTCTGTGAAGCTCGTCACGAAGAAAACGGTGAGCCATATCCTGAAGGAGAACGATCTGTATTCGAAACTCCCGGAAGATCTATTCAACCTTCTTAAAAGAGCGGTAGAGCTTCGCGTTCACATGGAGAAGAACAAGAAAGACTATCAATCCTATCGCGGTCTTGAGTTAACGGAGTCCAAGATTCGGAGGCTCGCGAAGTATTATATTCGAAAAGGCCTGCTCCCGAAGGGCTGGAAGTACGATCCTGAGCAGGCAAAACTGTTGATCAGGTAATAACAAGTATTCAAGGGTAGTTTCCGTAATTAAAAATGTTAAATCTTTTCTATGGTGTTAATATTAATATTTGTGCTTCTCGAAGTACTTTCATTTGAGCCCCATTGTGCAAACATTATCAGATTTTCTTGGTCAAAGCAGAATGTTTGTTTTAAATTCTTGTCAAGAACGTAATAACAAGTGCCGTATTGGGTGTTATCCTCTTTTGTTAACAAGTTAAGATTAATATCATCTAAATAAGAAATGATTTCCTTCTTTGTTTCTGAGTCGAGATTTTCTGGAACTTCTTCAAGGCATTTGCTAAATGTTTCAACAGGATCAAATGTGCAGTCGCAAAGATGGTTATACTTGCTGTATCTGCATATTATATTCCCCAACCCCTCATCGGTGTTGTTTATTGTAGGTATTAATTCGATGTGCTCATTAAGGCATTCAAAGGCAAAGCGGGGCTCTTTACTTTTTGTAACAAAATAACACAGGCTTTGATTATTTTCTGGATAATATATGATATTGAACTCGTCCCACAATTCAAAACCCTCTGTGTTTATACTCTCTGTACATGGCATTTCGGGATCAATATTTTCAGATATAGATATTGAAATTTCATCTTCTCCGCACAGACAAACATGTTTTCCTCCATAAGACTTTACCTCGCACCCTTCGAGAATATCACCCATCTGTGGAGGTATCGGCTCTTCGGAAAACACGCATTTAGAACTACTTACAATATCTTTTTGGCATGATTCACCACTAGATTTATCGTAATATTTATAATAATTCTGAGCTGACCGCCCTCCTTTCACGTGTCTTATTGTATAATTGGTTATTTGACCGTTTTCGACTTCAATAGAATAATTTGATTCTTCAACATAATCCGTGGCTCCTGAATGTCCTCCCCATAAATAGACCTCGTGTTTCTTTTCATAAGAACCAACATAATTTAAGGAATCAGAATTTAATTTTTCCATCAACCCAGAAAGAATTTCTTGATTTACCCTTTCCTGAACACATCCGCTGATTAAAATTATAGTTAAAATAAAGCCGGGCATAAAATAACTTTTCATGATTAACTTTTGTTGGGGGGTTTATTTATAATTCTCCTTAACGTATTCCTCGAGCTTGTTGAAGGCTTCCTCTAGTATTTCGATCGGCGGGAGGAAAACGATTCTCATGTGGTCTGGTTTTGGATAACCGAATCCTGTCCCGAATACCGTCAGGATTTGTTTTTTGTAGAGAAGGTCGAGGACGAACTTCTTGTCATCCTTGACCCCGAGATCGAACTTCGGGAAGGCGTAGAAAGCTCCCTTGGGTTTAACGCAGGAGAAGCCTGCAATCTCGTTAAGCCTTTTGTAGAGGAGATCCCTCCTTTCCTGCAAACGCCTGTTCATGTCCTCTATGTGATCCTGAGGGCCTTCGAGCGCTGGCTTAACAGCGTACTGGAAGGGACCCGGAGCGGAGAGTCTCGCTCTAGCCATCTTGAAAACCGCTTCCTTGTATTCGGCGATTTCGTCTTTCGGTCCTGTGAAGACAGACCAGCCTACCCTCCAACCGGGGACGATGTAGTTCTTGGAAAGACCATTAAACGTCACGATTGGGATATCATTCGTTAGGGATGCAAGGGGCGTATGTTTCTCGCCGTCGAAAAGAATCTTGTTGTAGATTTCATCTGTAAAAATAACGAGATCGTGCTCATTCGCCAGCTCTATTATTTCTTCCAGCGTCTTTCTGTCGTACATGGAACCCGTGGGGTTGTTGGGGTTTATCAGAACTATTCCTTTGGTTTTTTTGTTTATGCGCTTCCGAATGTCCTCCAGATCCGGCTGCCAGCCGTTATCTTCATTCGTCAGGTACTGGTTAAGGGAGGCTCCTATCTTGTGAACGACCGCGAGGTAAACAGGATAGCTTGGGATGGGGGTAAGGATGTTCTCCCCCGGGTCTATCAGGGCGTTCATAACGAGCTCGATCCCCTCGCTCACCCCGGTGGTGACAAGAACATCATCAGTGGTGACTTTATTTATTCCTAGTCTTTCCTGCTCCCTAACGATGGCTTCTCTCGCTTCAGGGACGCCCATGGAATGCGCATAGTTGTTCTTGTTCTCGAGCATCGCTTTGTTGACGGCTTCTATCATGTGCTTGGGGGTTTGGAAGTCGAAGACGTTCGGATCGCCTATGTTCAGGTGTAGGATTTTCTTTCCCTTTTTCTTCAGCTTGTCCGCCTCCACCACAACATCCCGTATCGCATACGTGATATTCTCAGTCCTTTTGGCTGGAGTTATTTTCATGCAAATCAATAACCTTATTTGAAAAGCTTCCTTAAATCTATTCCCAGACGAATTGGAATCCCTTCGGGATTCTCCTCCTTTCCTCCCTCAGCCTCCAGTAAACCATTATGAGCAAACCAGTTATTATTCCTCCCACGTGCCCGAAGTTCGCGATCCCGGGCTGGAGACTGAGAACCCCGAGGAACGTCTCCTCTATAAGAAGGAAAACTATCAGGACAGCGGCTGGTAATGGGAACAAACCAAAGATATAAACCCACTGTCTCGGGTATTTGAATGCGTACGCGGCGAGAACCCCGAAAACACCTCCTGACGCTCCTAGCAAACCGATATCCATCCCTCCCATCATCAGCATCATCATAAGGATGTAGAAAACCGCGGACCCTATGCCTGAAATGATGTAGACCGCCAAGAACCTTCTCCTTCCAAGCGTCAGCTCGAGGGGGAAGCCGAATATCGCGAAAACGAACATGTTGAATACGATGTGTATGAGGTTTCCGTGAAGGAACATGTAGGTTACGAACTGATAATAATGACCAGAGAAAACGATAGAGGGGGTGAGTGAGAAGATTTCAGTAAACATGGGGAAGAATATCTGGACGGCAAAGAAAATAACGTTTATCACGATTATGTAAAATGTCCAGGATTCCGTAAACCTGTAATCCCTCCGTAAAATCATGATCACACCGTTCTGATTTTATCTTTAAATTCCCCGAACTGGTTTATAAATGTGTTCATCCCTCCGAAACATAGTAATCGCATATTCTGGTTAGCCCGCATACCGAACATTTCGGCCTGATAGGATTGCATATCTCCTGTCCGAACTTCACCAGTCCTATGTTAACAACAAAACGATCATCCCCCTTTATCAGTGACTCGAGTTTTTTTCGAACCTCCTCCACGTTTGCTTCCTGTCCAATGAATCCTATCCTTTTCGAGATCCTGTTCACGTGCGTGTCCACCGCGACAGTCGGGATTCCGAAGCCGTATGAAAGCGTGATGTCAGCTGTTTTAAAACCGACCCCTGGGAGTTCCATTAATTCCTCCCTGTCCCTGGGGATTCTTCCCTTGTATTTCTCAAGGATTATTTTAGAGATTTCCTTGATCCTCCTCGCCTTCTGCCTGTAAGGGCCTGAAACCCTGATCAATTCCTGCAGCTTTTTGTCGGGAAGTTTCGCGATCTTTCCAGGTGTGTCCGCAACCGAGAACAATCTTTCGCTCGCCTTTGCTGTGTTCTGATCTCTCGTTCTCTGGGAGAGGACGCAAGAAATAAGGGTCTGGAAAACATTAGCGTTTCTTTTCCTGTGCTTTTCTATTTTTACTGAATATTTCTTTTTCAGAAAGCCGACCAGTATTCTAGCCCTGGTTTTTCTGTTCATAGAAATAGATTGTACGTAAAATTAAAATAAACGTGAATTTTCGATCGTATCCCGGCTATCGTTTTCGGCCTCTTGACCACTTCCTTTTCAGTTCTTCCCATGTCATTACCCTTCCGGGAGGTTGTGTTGTTTTGGATTTTGCTTTGAGCTTGCCCTTCCATCTTTCTTCCAAGGTCTTCCATTCATCCTCCTTTGCAGGCTTCCTTCCCAAGAAGATAACGGAAACCACAATGATTACAACCACCAGGGCTACCAACACCAATATCGTTGTAAAATCGAAAACGAATTCCAGGGAATTACATTCCCCGTTCGCACAACCGTATTCGCATTCTTCCACCAATGTCCATTGTCCCTCAGAGTTGCACTCCTGCGATTCGTTACCATAACACCTCGTACTCCCGGGATCGCAACCAAGAGCGATCTCCTGCTTGCAGGTTAGAGCGGAGGGATCGCAACCGTGCTGGCATGTTTCCAGGGTATCCCAGGAATATCCGTCAGCGCTGCACTTCTGTAGGTTGCTACCAGAACACCTCCTTGAATTGGGCGTGCAGATTTGAGGGGGCGTATAAACTTCCCCTGTTATGGCAAAATAGGAAAAACCGGGACTATCGGATTCGAAATTGAAATAATTACTTGATTCATTCACGAGTTCTGTGTTTAGCTTTATCCATGCATTTGTATACCTGTTCAGGTATACCAGGGACGTGTCTATGCTGTTGTTGTTTACCCATTCCTTTTTCACCCTGAATGCCAGCTTTGCGTATTCCAGGTTTTCATCGGTTATGTTCGAGGTGTTTATCTGTATGTAGCTGTAAACCTCGCCTGAGGGCTTCGGAAGGGGGGAGGGTTTCCCCCCAAGCTGCTCGATTCTGAGAGAGACAGAACTCCTCTGGTTTTTCAGCTTGAACTGGAAGTGGGTGATGTCGATCCTGTCCTTGCCCAAGCTGATCATTTTTGTCTCACCGGCTGGGATGGATCCCCAGGAGGTAGAAAACTCCAAAGGGTTTGCAATTGTAGGCTGGTAACTATCTCCACAGGATTCGGAAAGCGGACCCAAGTTCACGGAAGTTCCGCAGTTGTTCAAGTCGGTTGCCTCCCTTGTTCTCACACCCCCCACACAGGAAGACCACTCGGTATAGACCCAGTCTTCCTGGCAGACCTCTGTGGTGAAATTGTAGGTTCCGTTTACAACGCAGTTATCATACATGTCACAGGAACTTATGTTGTAGTAGTGGGTTGAATAGTGACTGAGATCTGTCAGCAGGAAATCGTGAATGGCCAAGAATGACGAATTCGACACGTTCAGAGAGAGGTTGGTGGAGTTGATTCCGTAATAAATAATACTCCTGCTCACCTCATCGGTTTTCCAGGTAATTCTCGTTTGATCATGCGTTTTATTGGTGGCAGATAGGTTGTAAATGTTTGGAGGTTCCTTGTCCTCCCTTAATAAAATTCTTGCCACCATCGTCCTGTTTATAGTGAGGTTCGTGGTGTTGGTATAATGCCCTAACTTTTTCACAGTGATGTTGTGCGGGGTGAAGTCCGTGATGTTATCCTCGTTCTCAACGTACTGGACGGTAACGTATCTTGAAGTCAGGCCGCCCGAGGAGGTGTTTTCGCTCCACAGGAATGACCCGAGGGAGTCGCGTACGGAAACGTTTGCATCCTGATACCCCACATGAGTGCTGTTTGTAACGTTAACTGTCAGATACCACTTCCTTGTTATTTCGCAGCCGGTCAAGCAAAACTCGGTTGAATAGGTTGTGTTGAGGAACGTATTGTTCGAGTAAACCGAGTAAACGTCAAATAGGGAGAGTATTGCAGAAATGTCGGTGTCGTTAACGAGATTGTCGGATGAATTCACAAAATATATCCCGACCGAGTTGTTCCCTGTGAGCTCCAATTTATCCAGGATGTTGTTGAATGAATTGTGAAGTGCAATCCCCAGGTAGCTGTTTGAAATGGAAACGTTCGAAATTTTTGAATTATTGGTGTAGGCAAAAAGAACGCCATCACCACCGCGGTCGATCTCGAGATCCCGGATGGTCATGTTTGAGGAGTTCACTATTCCTATGAACCCGGGGTCGTTAGAATTGTTTATGGTCTGGTTCTGTTGGTTTATCAGGTAGTATACAGGCTTTCCGTTAACCGTGTTGGAGGAGTTCATGTCCTGCACGAAGTCGTTAAGGGAATTGCCTTCGATGTAAATGCTGTAGTAACTGTCGTTAAAGGAGTTGTTCACAAAAACGTTTTTGGGGGATCCGAACAAGATAACCGATATCCCGAAATCATTGGTCATCTTGCTGTTCGAAATCCTGTTACCGCTTGAATTGTCATCGAGGTAAATATCATACATGTTATTGGTTGAGAATATGTTGTTTATTTTGTTGTCGAAGGAACTAAAGATTCCCAGAGCAAAGAGATTACCATCAAACGTTACATTATCGATCAGGTTATGGGAAGAATCGTCAAGCTCTATTCCATACCAGTTGAGGATGGATGTTAAATTGGTTATACTGCTGTTTGTTGAGTTGAACAGTACTGTACCACCCAAATTGTAGTTTGAGGTTACGTTATCAATAGACACGTTCATGGAGTTTTTCAGGTAAATCCCATAAAAACCGAAATCGCCGGAACTTTCAGTCAGGGTATTGTTGACTGTGTTGTTAAGATAGAATCCGCATTTATAATTCTGAAATTTGCAGTTTCTTATGGTTACATTATTGAAGCCGTTGTTATAAACGCCTTTGGAACCTGAAGAATAACCTCTATCAAAAGTCGAGCCGTTGCAGTCAAAGATTATGTTGCTTGAATTTATCACAAAACTCAAATTTTCTTCAAATTCTGTGTAACAATATATCCTTTTCCCAAGGTTTGTGGTTTCATTGATATAGATAATCCCTGACGGGCAATAGATGGAATTCGTATATTTGAAGAGGAGGAAAGGAAGCCTCAAAGACTGGTTGTTTGATATGTTAACCAGAATTGCCCCGTAATGGGAACCGTAGTCAATCTCTGAGCTGTTTAATGACAGGGTAAAATTAATTAAGGTGGAATTGCCACCACTAAGATTCAGTGTGGAGTTACTGATCGTCACGTTTATTCCAGAGGTGGAAATCTGATAGGTTATGTTGTAAGATAATTGGAAACCCAGAAGGTTTGTGAGGTTGAAAAACTTGGTTGAGTTCCACTGTTCTGTCTGATTCGACAAGTCAATAAAAAACAGGTTGTTCGGGAAGATCAGGGACGAAACGTTGTAGGCCTTCAGGACGTCTATTCTCCCCGAGCCCTGGGTGTTCGGTTCCTCATTTACGTCTACCGCTGTGTTTGAGATTGCGGATTTGATCTCTTCCGGGGACCACTCAGGATGCGATTGCATCAGCAGAGCCACCGCTCCCGCCACGTGCGGTGTCGCCATAGATGTTCCTGAGGCCGTTGCGTATCCGCTTGGGTCGCGCAATCCCCCGCTTCCTTTGGGAACGGTCGAATTTATATCCACCCCGGGAGCGACAACATCGGGCTTCACCCCTGCGATCGAACCGTTCGAGAAATAGGCATAACCTCTTGAACTGAAATATGCTATCGTGTCCGAGCTGTCAACCGCTCCCACGGTTATTGCGGAGAGTACGGAGGCCGGTGTACCCACGCTGTCCTTTACCGGTCCGCTGTTTCCCGCACCAACCACCACAATGGTTCCGTTCAAAACCGCGTTGTCTATGGGCTCTTTCATGGCATCATCTGCAAATCCGTACCCTCCAAGGCTCATGGAGATCACGTCCGCGTTCATGAGGGTTGCGTTCTCTATCGCCTCTATTACGTCAGAAGTCCAGCCGTACCCACCAGAGCTAAGAACCTTGTAAGCCATGAATTTGACATCAGGAGCCACCCCCTTCAGGGTTCCGTTGGCTCCTATAATGCCCGCGCAGTGCGTTCCGTGTCCGTGATCGTCCATCGGGTTCTCGTCATCGTTGTAAAAATCCCAGCCGTAGATGGTTCTTCCGCATGAACCGCTTAAAAAATCCGACTGCGTGCAGTTGCCGAGATCCGGATGGGTGTAATCAATCCCCGTGTCTATAACGGCTACCGTTATGTTGTGTCCTGTAACGTTACTCCCCTCGTACGTTTCCAGCCATACATCATCCGCATTTATCTGCGGGACGGAATTCGAAAGCTGTATCCAGACCATCTCGTCAATAAACACGTTTTTGACCTCCGGCAGCCTCCTTATCTCATCTATATGCTCTCTATTCACCTTTGCCGCAAAGCCGTTGAAAACATGTATGTAATCCCTGTTTTTCTCGAAAACCGCCCCGAAATCCCTCTCCAGTTTTGATTTGATTTCAGAGCGTGTCCTTGAGATTGCTTTTTCGTGACCTTTCACCCTGGTCTCCATCAATTTCGCTTCACTCGCCTTTATTCCCATCCCTGGCTTTTCCGTTTCCAGCTGCCTTTCGATCTCTTTCTCCATCCCCCTCCTGAATTCTATCAGAGGTGGCTCTTTCAGTTGTATTATAACGGGAACCTCCTCCAGGGACGGGTTTACTGGAGGGGATTTTACAGGAAAAGGGAGGTCAGGAAACTTCTCCAACTTTCCTATTTCTCCAAGATCCCGAAGCGGCTGCTCGAACGCGAGGGCTGTGTTCAGCAGAAAGAATACGGCAAGTAGTGAAAGGGGGATAGAATAAAACAACCTCATGTTATAATACAAGATTCAGAGTGTTAAATTAATTTTTCATTCATGTTAATTGAAATCACCCAGCCTCTTCTGTCGGAGTATCCTGCTCTTCTTTACGAATTCGGATATTTCGATCCTCAACTTAGAATTTATGTAGTTCAGGGCGTCTTTGAGTGTATCGAATTTGAAGGGTTTGGAAAGGAACGCGTTCCTCGCCGTCTCCCTGACCACCCAGACTCCTAATGGGATCGTATACCCTTCGTGTATCTCCCGGAATCCCACGACCCTCGCCTGCCTTTTTATTTTGTGAAGGTATTCGATAACGGCGAGCCTGCTCGCGTAGTAACCGCCTGCCTGTAGGTTCGCATACGATTTCCTCCCCTGGAAGGACTCGTATTCCTCAAGTATTTCCACATTTTTCAGGTTGAACGACCATGTCGATCCAGGAGACCACGCCTCGAAGTTCTCGAATTCCCAGTTGCCGGGCATCAACAAAAATTCGAAGTGATTGTCAAGGTATTCGCTCGAGAAAACGAAATATTCGTTTATTTGCTCGCTTTCTCTCACCTTTTTAACAAGCCTTCGAAATATCATGTCATCGGTTGCTGTTATCGACCATCTTGTGGGGACGAGCTTTTTGTTCTTATCCATACCGAGAATGCCGGAGGAAAGGATGGTGGAAACCCTGTAAACATCCTGCCCTTGATCGTAAAGGAGGAATCCCGCCTCTTCCGCCTTCAGCTCGTCGCTAACTATCTTCTCCGTTTTTACCGGTATTAACGGATTTTCCGTTATTCTCATCCTTTTGATCGTTCCGGAAGGTCCCATAGGCTGAACGATGTCCGAATATTCGAAGGTGATCGTGGGTTTCTTCTTGAAGGTGAGTTCGACATCGGTCGGCTTTTTCCCTAGTGCCAGTTCCTGGTTCTTCTCAATGAAGTTCGAGCGGGAGAATATGTTTTCCCTCTGTTTTGAGCGAAGGATAAAGGAACGTTTCTCTATTATTTCTCCGTATGGTTTACCAAACCATGTATTGGGGGAGTTAATGGTCTCTAGTTTCTCCGAATCCAGTGAAGCGAGAGGTCCTACATAAACGTTCGGGTAGAAGTTGTGGCCCACGAAAACAGAGTCGGAAGGCCCGAAAAATTCGTTTCCTATCCTCTCCTTTATTTTCGGGATCGCCCTCTCCCTCGATAGTAACGGGCAGAACCTCCATCCGCAGAGCTTTCTCGATCCTTTGCATATCAGACACAGGCGGGCAGGGCTGACCATAAAAATCTCCTCAGAATTTAGGATTGTTTTTTATAGTTATAAGTTTAAATTTAACTTTATGAAACAGCAGCAGAAGCAGGTATTCATGGCGTTGTTCATCGCTTTCATAATGATCGCGTCCGCAGTGGGATTCGCTTTGCTTCAGGGCGTCCCGAAGGATACGGGGCTGGAAACTCCCACCTTCCCGAACGTTGTGGAGAGGGTATTGGATTCTGAGGAGAAGCTCTTCATCCTCAGGGGAGGGAAAAGTCTGATAGAGTTTCTTTACCCCTCCAACTGTACATACTGTTTTGATAAAAGAATTGTTTACGAGAACTTTGTGACATCCCAGGAATTCAAGAATTACGTTATCCTCGAGACGAGCGTGGAGGAGAACGTGACAGCGGAGTGGATCGTGATCGCCTACACCGGGGATCAGATAGACCTTGGGGATGTAAACACGACGGACGATCTTGTTGAGATATTCTGTGATGCCAGCATAGTTAAACCGAACGTGTGCGTGCTGCTGGAGATTTAAACTCAAATTTATAAATATAACCTGACAAAAACAGATATATCGATTGACGACTTGTACCGAAAGTTAAGGTCGTCCTTCGGAAACCATCGATTGGTGATCGCATGTACAAGATTTTGGAGATTAAAGAGAGGATAAGGGTTCCTCCGGACAAGTTCGGCCTGTACCTGGAGGAAGCCGTGAAGACGAGCCTGGAGGATAAGCTGGAGGGATCGATCGACAAAAACGTAGGAGTCATTCTATCTGTTCTCTCCATAGAGAAAATAGGGGAGGGGGTGATACTCCCCGGGGACGGAGCGTTGTACTACCCAGTGGAATTCAAGATCTTGACTTATCTTCCCGAACAGCATGAAATTGTTAAAGGGGACGTGATAGACGTGACGGAGTTCGGAGTGTTCGTGAGGTTGGGCCCGGTTGACGGGATGGTTCACGTTTCCCAGCTCATGGATGATTTCGTTTCCTACGATTCGAAAAACCTCATGTTCACGGGCAAGAAAACAAAGAGGAGGATAAAGGAGAAGTCCCAGGTCCTTGCAAGGATTATTTCTGTGAGCATGATCGAGAATCAGTATAAAATCGGTCTGACCACGAGACAGCCGGGTCTGGGGGCGCTGGAATGGTATAAGAAGGAGGAGAAAGTAGGAGATAGGAAGGCACAGCCAAAGAAAAAATAAGGTGTTATTATGGTTGAAAGGGGAAAGGTCTGCAAGCACTGCAAAAGGTTCGTTATTGGAGACAAATGTCCTGCATGCAATACGAAGGATTTCACCAGAACATGGAAGGGTGTGATTATCGTAAATGACCCCGAGAATTCAGAGGTTGCGAAAATATTAGGCATAACTGCCCCTGGCAAATACGCTCTGTGGGTAAAGTAGGTGGAAAGATGGGATTGAAAGTGATTGAGGAGAAAAAGAATCCTTTGTTAAAGAGGGAGGAAGTTTACTGCATTTTAGAACACCCTGACAAGGCGACACCTTCCAGGGAAGAAATGCTCCCGGTTCTTGAAAGGACCCTGAAGATCAAGAAGGATCTTATAATAATAGACAAGATCTTCTCCGCCAAGGGCAAGGGAGAATCTAAAGTCCACGTGTTCACGTACAAGAAAAAGGAGGACATACCCAAGGAGAAGCTGGAAAAAATGCAGAGGAGAATGGAGAAGAAGGGGGAACCGGAGGAAAAGGAAGAGCAGGCGAAACCCGAGGAAGCCCCCAAGGAAAGGGTTAAAGCCGAAGAGGAGCCAGAGGAGGAGAAAAAAGAAGAGCCGGCAAAAGAGGAACCCAAGAAGGAGGAAAAATCTGAAGGTAAGTGATAGCCATGGCAAAGAAGGAAAAGAAAACCAGAAAGAAGGGGAAGAGAGTTAGAAAGGGGAGGAAGCACGAATCAATAAAGACAAACAAATACTACGAGATCAAGGGTGAGTCCTTGAAAAGGAACAGGGAGTTTTGCCCGAGGTGCGGACCTGGTCTCTGGTTATCGAAACACAAAGAAAGGCTCTACTGCGGCAAGTGCGGATACACAAGCATTGGAGGCAAGGCAAAACCTCCTGAGGAATCTAAACCCGAACAACCTGCAGAAGAAGGAAAGGAAAACGAAGGGGAGAAAGAGGAAAAGGCAGAGGAAGAAGCCCATAAAGAAGAGGGCAAAAAGGACTGATTCTTACTTATTAATTCTTTTTGGAAAATAATAACAAAGATAGTTTGACGTAGGCTTTGCCTGCGTCTCTCGAAACATGGGCCTGTAGCTCAGTCGGAAACAGCGTAAGATACAGATTACATCTGTGTCGGTCGGTCATGGAGCGTCAGATTGCGGATCTGGAGGTCGCGGGTTCAAATGCTGATCCCTTTCTTTCCAAAAGAAAGGTCTAAGCTTCACCCCAAAGAAAGGAAATTCCCGCCAGGCCCATAGATTTAAATTTTAAAAACAATCAAATTGTTATTAAACAAGATGGGGCTGTGAGGTAGTCTGGCTATCCTGGCGGGCTCCAGATTTAATTGATCTGGAAATTTGAAGGGTCTGTTGATCCCAGATGATAGGAAGAGACCCGTATACCTGGGTTCGAATCTGGAAACCTCAAGCGGGTTTCCAGCCATCCAGCAACCGCTGGGTTCGAAAGTCCCAGCAGCCCCACTTATTTTTTATTCCAGTCGGGACAAACTATTATTATGAAGGGTCAGACAGCTTTCGAATACCTGGTGATAGTGATCATAATTCTCGGTTTCCTCGTCCCCGTGTGGCTTTACGTATCGCAGGTCCAGAATGAGAGCTCTGAACAGCTATCCTTAACGTATGCGAAGAACGCGGTTAAAAAGATAGCTGAGAATGCGGATCTTGTTTACTCCCAGAGGCTGGGGGCGAGGGTGAAGGTAGGGATTTATATACCAAGGGGCGTGGAAAGCATAAACATAACAGGAAAAAGTGTTATAATGAGGATCTATTCTTTCTCCGGAACGAGCGACGTCTTCGAGACATCAATTGCGAACCTGAACGGAACGCTTCCTACAAGTTCTGGTTTCCACTGGGTCCTTATAGAGGCGAAGGGCGACTACGTCCAGATAGGTACGTTGTGAATTATGAGGGGTCAGACAGGCGTGGAGTTCATGATGATTTTCGGGATTTTCCTAGCCGCCATAGTTATAATGGTTTTTGTGGTGTGGGGATACGTGCTTGACATAAATGTCTCAACAACAGACCTGCACGCGAATACGTTTCTGGATACCGTATCAGGCAAGCTGGACACCGTTTTTTTGGAAGGGCACGGGTTTTCTGTCAACTTCACGCTGCCCGAAAAAATTTCGGGAGTGAATTATTCCGTGGACATAGAGAGGGGTTTTGTCTTTCTTAACATGAGCAACAGAATTTACACGAAAAGGCTCATAACAAGAAACGTGACAGGGGAGCTCAAAGTGGGGAAAAACATAATAAATAACGTGAACGGTGTTGTGGTGATATCATGAGAAAAAATGGAAATTCAGCTGCGCTGAACAGGCGGAAACGAATTGAGAATAAACGCCTTAATAAAAAAGCTCAGGTATGGTCTATGGATTTCGTGGCCTCCCTGGTCATATTTTTACTCGTTCTCATACCTTTGTTATTCGTGTGGAACTACATAAACATCCAGAACATGGAGCAGAGGACCTTTGATGAGATAGAAACGCTCGCCCTCAAGGTTTCGGATTCCCTTATTCGAACAAAGGGCATACCTGAAAACTGGAATTCAAGCAACGTGAACGTTATAGGCCTCGCAAGCGAGGAAAACGTTCTGAACTTCGCGAAGGTCTCGGAATTCATCTACATGGGCAACAACGAATACACCCTGACGAAAAACATACTTATAGGTAAATACGATTTCTTTTTCAGCATAACCGATCTGAACGGGACGCAATACGGAACGATAGGGAATAAACCGGCAGACAGGACAATCGTTCCTGTCGAGAGGTATTGCATGTATAATGAGAGGATCGTAAAGATCGAGCTTGCCTTGATAGGCTAGACATCCACTTCGAACCATTTGTACTTTATCTTTAACTTGTAGCCCATTCCCTTCAGCCTTTTTATCATCTGTATGTCCTTCTCCCCTTTTCTGGAGAGGAATTCTTCAATCCCCAGCTCCAGCGCGATTATGGGATGGATTATATTTACAATTATGTCCTTATCCTTAAGCTCGATCTCAGCGGCAGGCGCTTTCCCGAGATATATCATAAAATGAACCCTGCCGACAATGCTCCTAAAAATTTCTCCGAGAATGTTCATAAACATCAAGAATTATCTTTTCTTAGCGAATGGAACTATCGTGAACTCCACGTTGCCGTTCACCTTTACCTTAGATTTTCCGATGTTGAACTCGACCCCGTCAAGGTTTATCTTTGTCTTGGTTTCCTTTCCTTCGAGTATCTGCAGTACCTTAAGGAAAAGCTCTTCCTTGTTTTTAACTATCTCATCAAAAACACCCATACACACCACCTTAAATACCGAATTATATAATATTTGTCTTTTATTTTAAATAACTTATTAACGTCTTCCTCACTAATTCTTAATATATGGTTGAGAAGATAATCGTGGGGAAGGGGTGGAAGGATCTCAAAAAATACGGACCGGAAGGAACTGCTTTCATAGGGAAGCACATAGTTGGCAAGGGAGAGGAATCACATTTAACGAATCCCATCCACATGGATGTTACGAGACCGCACGTCATCCTCGTATGCGGAAAGAGGGGAACAGGGAAATCGTACACGGCAGGGGTTATCGCGGAGGAGATATGCAGGCTTCCGAAGAATATCAAGAATAACATATGCGTTCTCATGATAGACACCATGGGGATCTACTGGTCCATGAAACTGCCGAATGAAAGGGACGCGGACCTCCTGAAGGAATGGGGGATAAAACCCGGAGGGATAAGAACGAACCTCTTCGTCCCTAAAGGGTATTTTGATGAGTACAGGAAAGCGGGCATAACTGTTGATTTTCCCTTCACCGTTTCGGTTTCAGAGCTGACCTCAGAGGACTGGGTCATAACGTTCGGGTTCTCCATGATAGATGAATACGGGATCCTGATAGAGCAGGTCATAGACAGGCTGGTGGAAAATGGGGGGAATTACTCGATAGAGGATATAATAAAGGGAATAGAGAAGGACAAGAGGTCTGAACCCAAGGTCAAGGAAGCGCTCATAAACAGGTTTCTGGCTGCGAAGGAATGGGGCATATTCGAGAAGAAGGGGACGAAAACAAACGATCTCCTTAAGCCCGGAACGATTTCTATTCTCGACGTCTCGCATTACATGAGGGTTTCCGAGTCCTGGTCCATAAGGGCGATGGTTGTTGGTCTTCTCGCCAGGAAGATATTCGAGGAGAGACTGAGTGCGAGGAAAGTGGAGGAGTACGGGAAGGTCACGGGCCAGGCCAGAAAAACAATCCCCATGGTATGGATCATGATTGATGAATGTCATCAGTTCATCCCTGATCAGGGTTCAACCGCTGCCTCCGGTCCTTTATTAACGTTAGTAAAGGAGGGCAGGGAACCCGGGATTTCTGTCCTCATGATAACCCAGCAGCCCAACAAGCTCCATAGTGACGCTTTGTCCCAGGCCGATCTGATAATCTCCCACAGGCTGACATCGAAACTTGATATCGAATCCCTGAGATCGATCATGCAGACCTATATGCTCGAGGACATACAGGAATACCTTAACGAGCTGCCGAAAACGAAGGGGTCAGCGATAATCCTTGATGACAACCTGGAAAGAATATACGAGATACAGGTCCGTCCCAGGTTCTCATGGCACGCCGGAGGGTCACCGATAATATTGAAGGAGAAGGGCCTGCTAGAGGAAGCTTAGTTTATCTCCTTATCTTCCCTCTCCTCTTGACTATCTTTATCCTTTTTATTCTTTCCTTGCTCGCGTCCTTCACTATGATCCTGAACTTCTTCATTTTTATTTCGTCCCCCTTCTTGGGGAAGCGCCCGAGTTTGTTCACGATCAGGTCAGCGATTGTATCAAGATCCTTCTGTTTGAATTCTATCCCCATAACCTTCGTTATGTCCTTTAAAGGGGTTTCCGCCTCCACAATTATGCTCTTCTCGTCGAGAAGGCGGAGCTTCGTTTTCCTCACGTCGCTCTCGTCGTAGATTTCGCCTACAATCTCCTCCAGCAGGTCCTCGAGCGTGGCCAGACCCTTTACATTCCCTTTGTTATCGGTAACGATCGCGAGGTGCGTCCCCGTCTCCCTGAAGTCGTCCAGGATCAGATTCAGGTTCTTGTCCTCCCTGACGAACATCACCGGGGAAACGAGCTTTTCGATCTCCGTGTCAAACTGTTTGCGTTTCAGGTGTTTCAGAATGTCCTTTATGTGGATAACGCCAATCATGTTGTCGAAGCTGTTTTTGTAAACAGGTATCCTCGAGTAGCGTGACTCAAGGATTTTGGTAATGATGTCCGAGATCCTCATGTCCGAGCGGATCGCAACGATCTTCTTTCTCGGGATCATTATCTCCGAAACCCTCGTATCACCAAACTCGAACACGTTGTGTATCATCTCCTCCTCGTCCTTCTCTATCACCCCCAGCTCCGTTCCCATGGTCAGGGCGGTCCTTATCTCCTCCTCCGTTATTTTCTGCCTCTTCCTCTTCGTCCCGAATACACTGAGCATCCCCAGGCTCAGATAATCTATGAAAACAACCACCGGGTAAAGGATTTTGGTCAGGACGTACAGAGGACCTGAAATCACGAGGGAAACCTTCTCCGCGTTCTGGTGGCAGAAGGACTTGGGCGTGATTTCCCCGAAGACTAGAACGAGAAAGGTCATCACTCCGGTCGCGAGTCCCAGGCCAGCAGATCCGAACACCTCGGTGAAGATAACGGTTGCGAGGGCGGCAGCGGCGATGTTCACGAGGTTGTTGCCTATGAGGATGGTAACGAGCAGTTTGTGCGGTTCCTCCTTCAGCTTCCTTAGTATTTTAGCCCCCCTCCTCCGTTGTCGAACGAGTTTCCTGACCTTTATGTCGCTCAGGGAGAACAGCGCGATCTCCGAGCCGGAGAAGAAAGCCGACAGAGCGATAAGAATGATCAGGGCGGATATTTCAAGCAACATGCGTATCCAAAAAATAATTGGGTTTCATGGCTTTTATTTATTCATTTCCTTTGTAAGCCTGTTTACCTTGTTCTCGATCTCTAATATCTTTGAAACGAGTTCCCTGTATTTCTTTTCGAGTTTTATGTCCGTGTCGATCCTTCTGCTGTCTAGTTTATGAACCCTGTATTCTGTCGATCTCTTGTGCTTGCTTGCGAGGTCGAACGTGTGCTCGAGCTGCTGAGAAATCGAGGACAATTTCTTGTAGATATCATCCTGGTATCCTATGACCTTCATGTTCGTCAGCTCCTCCGAAAGTTTCCCCGCTCCTACGATAATCACCAGAACCAGGAGGACCAAGAAAGACTCGAAGGGTATTGCTGCAGCTATAATACCTGTCACAAGGGAAATAGCGATAACTGCGAACATTATCCAGAATATCTTGTCCCAGTGCCTGAACCAGTGAATATTCGAAAACATAGTTATTATTTAAAGGTAAAGAATTTAAAGGTTTTTTATACCACCTTTCGCGATTTGCTAACGTTTTTAAACTTGTATCCCTATATAACGTTTATGAAATTTCCGAAAACCCTGAGGACGTATTGCCCGAAATGCATGAAGCATACCGGGCATTCGGTTAAACAATCAAAGAGGAGAGGACGTTCTCAGGCGCATCCGCAATCCCAGTCACAGAGAAGGTTCAGGAGAAAAATGGAAGGTTATGGGTCTTTCCCCAGGCCGAACCCCAAGGGAGAGGGGAAGCCCACGAAAAAGATTGACCTCCGTTTAACCTGTAAAGAATGCAACAAATCCCACACGAAAAAGGGATTCAGGATCAAGAAGTTCGAATTAACTTAACGTGTTTAGGGAGATAATATGGCTTCGAAATTCATAAAGGTGAAGTGTAAAAAATGCAAGAACGAGCAGGTTGTTTTTGAGAGGCCCGCCTCTGCCGTCAAGTGTTTGGTCTGCGGTGAGATTCTTGCGGAATCCACCGGCGGGAAGGCAAGGATAAAAACCGACATGATATCAAAGGTTTAGGTGTTGATTTGGAGAAAAAAATTCCAAAGAGGTGGGAACTGGTCGTGTGCAGGATAAAAAAGATAAACCCTCACTCCGCTCTCGCTTATCTCGTGGAATACGACAGGATGGGCCTGATACACGTATCCGAGGTCGCTTCTAGGTGGGTCCGCGATATTCGTGAATTCATAAAGGAGAACCAATACGTGGTTTGCCGCGTGATGGATACCGATAGGGAATATATCTCCCTCTCGCTCAAAAGGGTCTACAAGGAGGACACGACCAGGAAATTGAACGAGTTCAAGCGGGAACGAAGGTCTGAAAAGCTCCTTGAGATGTGCGGGAAGCTTTTGAAAAAGAGCATGGATGAAACTAGAAAGGAGATAATCCCTGTCCTTATCGAGGAGTTCGGATCGCTAACTAAAACGTTCGAGGTCGCCCTCAGGAATCCGGACCTGCTGAAAAGGAAGAAGATCCCTCCGAAATGGATTGAAGCGATAACCGATATCGCTAAGAAGAATTATGCGGAGAAAACGTTCGCTGTTAAAGGGGAACTTAAACTGATCACGAACAGGCCGGACGGGATCGAGATCATAAAAAAAGCGCTTCTCAGAGCGAAAAGGGAAGGTCTCGAAGTCCAATACGTCTCCGCCCCCAAATACGTCCTTATCGGGAAGGGGAAGAACTACAGGGAGATCGAGAACAAGGTCAGAACGATCGGGGAAACCATTGTTAAGGATTTCGAAAAAAACGGGGAAGCCAGTTTCAAGCTGGAAAAATAAAGGGTAAAATTAAACCCATATCTTTTTGAATCTCATTCCGCAACTTTCGGCGAGATTTCTCCCGTCTCTTGTGACTTTTTCTTTCAGGTCCCACAAGTTAGTGTTTTTGTATACAGGGGGTATCGGAATCAAATTCCCAGGTAAAACCGGATCTCTAGTTTCACCTATATAAGCATATACTGTCTTACTCGAATGCCCCATAACAGCTTTGTACATACGAACCATTTTATCATCTCTATTTTGGTTAATCTCCCGGCAACGCCTTTCCGTCAGGTTTGCCTGTTTTGGGATCCTCTATATCGAACAATTTAATCTTCTCTCCCATTTTGAATTCGGTTAATTTTTTTCCGTTTATTTCTTTCGATTTTATCATGTATTGATGCCATCCGTCAGTTGTGTGCGTGAGCGGTTCGTTCATGTAATTTCTCCATCCTATGCCTGAATGGAAATCCTTTTCTATAATTTCTGCATTTTCATAGGGTTTCTCGTAGTTGATGTAATCATTGTGTCTTAAATAGCTACCAACACCTCCGATGGTAAGCAAGACTGCAGATCCAGCTATAATATTAAAGGCCTTCTTTGGAAGTTTTACCTTGTATGTTGCCATTCTCCAACACCTCTATTATTTATCACTATTTAATAGTTAATTTTACATATTTATTGGTTTGGGGGTTTATAAAGCTTTCGGTTGGCGAATCAGGCCGGTAGATCACGGTTTTCCTGTTCTAGGGGACGGAGAAGCCTGATGTAATCGGTCTTTTCATGTTTTTCGCTTTCGAAATACGCTTCCTCCAATCTGTTGTGGTCCACATCGGTTTCCTCCCAGTTCGTATCCCTCCTCAGTTCGTCCGCGTGATCGTCGTTGATCATTTCAATCAATATGGAGAGAAGATCAGTGTATTCCTCAATCTCCTGATCAGAAACGGTCAGGTCGTATCTTATCTTGAACTTTTCGTAGAACAAAGTAGGGTCTAGGAATTTCTCCTTGTTTCTTCCGTATGAATACGGCCTGGAAGCGACATCTCCCAACATTCCCCCCAAAAGCGCAATTTAAATCAGAATATTTATATATAACACCTAATTTATAAAAATTTACTGCGTAACGTGGGAAAATGGTATTGGACAAATTGGGATCGGGTTTGAAAGAGACGTTCAGGAAGATAGCGGGCCTAGGGATCGTGGACAGGGAGGCGGTGGAAAGGATAGTCCGGGATCTTCAGAGAACGCTGATTCAATCGGACGTAGATGTCCGGATAGTTCTAGAGATGTCGCAGAACATAAAGAACAAGATCCTGAAGGGGAAACCCCCTAAAGGAATAACGCTCAAGGAGTATTTCATAAAGACACTTTACGATGAGATCGTGAATCTTCTGGGCAAGGAGAGCGGGAAGCTCTCGCTCAAAAAGCAGAGAATCCTTCTCATTGGTTTGTTCGGCTGCGGGAAGACAACCACGTGCGGGAAGCTTGCCCTGTGGTTCAAGAAAAGAGGTTTATCCCCCGCTCTGATCGCTTGCGACACGCACCGAGCGGCAGCCCAGGACCAGTTGAAACAGATAGGGAAAAAATTGGATATACATGTTTATTCCGAAGGGAAGAAGCCCGAGAGCATAGCGAAGAACGCTATGAAGGCGAAGGAGAACATCCTGATCTTCGATTCCGCGGGGAGGGACGCGCTTGACAGCAAGCTCGCGAAGGAGCTGAAAAACCTAGGGAAGATCATAAAACCGGATGAGGTTTTCCTTGTCATACCGGCGGACATAGGTCAGGCCGCCAGGAAGCAGTCGGAAGAGTTCAACAAGATAGTGGGGATAACGGGTTTAATCGTAACGAAACTTGACGGAACGGCGAAGGGCGGAGGAGCGTTAGCGGCATCGACTGTTTCCGGATCGAACGTCCGGATGATCGGGATTGGGGAGAAGCTCGAGGACTTCGAGGAGTACGATCCGCAGAGGTTCGTTTCAAGATTGATAGGATACGGGGACATACAGGGTCTGTTAGAGAAGGCGAAGGAGGCGGGAGCGGAGGAGACCGCGAAAAAGCTGATGGAGGGGAGGTTCACCCTGAATGAATTCTACGAACAGCTGGGTTCCCTCCAGAAAATGGGATCGCTTTCGAGCATTACCAGCATGATACCAGGATTCTCAGGAGCGATGGCAAAAAAGATCCCCAAGAACTTCCTTGATGTGCAGGAGGACAAGATGAAGAGGTGGAAGTTCATAATAGATTCCATGACCCCGAAAGAAAGGGAAGATCCGGATGTGATAAAGGTTTCAAGAGTTCAGAGGATCGCCAAGGGTTCAGGAACGACTCAACCAGAGGTTAGGGAGTTAATTAAGAATTACAGGCAGATAAAGAAGGTCCTTAAAATGACCGGAGGCGGTAAGGCCTTCAAGAGAGGTCCTCTAGCCAAGCTCGCGAAGCAGTTCGGTCTTGGGATGTGATTCGACTTTAACCGAAAGAAAACATAACTTATATAAGAAATGCGCGCGAATTATTAATTAATGAGAAAAATCCTGCTCTCAGGTCTGATTTTGCTCGCGCTTTTATTAATAGTAACTAATGTTTCTGCTCCGGGGGAATGCACGCAGAATGAAACCATATCATGCGGATCAGACGTGGGCGTGTGCGAACCCGGGATAAGACATTGTGTTAATGGATCCTGGGGGGAATGTTTGGGAGAGGTCGGCCCCAGTACAGAAACATGTAATGGTCTTGATGATGACTGTGACGAGACGATAGATGAGGATTGTGTAGAATGCACGGATTCTGACGAGGGAGATAATTATTATGTGAAAGGCCAGTGTACCCAAAGGGTAGGTACGGGGGTGGGTATGGTTTCTGACTTGTGCGCTGACGAGGAAACACTAAAAGAATGTTATTGCGAGAACAACAGTTTGAAATATGTTAATTACACGTGTCCCTACGGATGTAATGACGGGGCGTGTTTAGAAGAACCAGAGTGTACGAATGACGAAGAATGTCCTTCTTCAATAGAATATTATTGTTCTGACTCCTATAGCTGCACAAGAACGAAATACTACTCTTGTATAGAAGGGGAATGCGTTGTTATTGGTGAAGGGGGCGGTTGTGGCCCTTGCCCTCACGGGTGCAGGGACGGGAATTGCATTGAAGAGGAGTGCGTTGGGGAGGGTGGCTCCCTGGGACCTGTTATTCCTGAAAACACCATACAATGCTGTCCAGGTCTTACCCAAATAAGCGCGGCCACATACTACGAGGGAACATGTCAAGTTTTGATAGGATCGAGAGGTTACTGCACGTACTGCGGGGATGGCGTGTGCAAGAGACCTGAAAATCCCTGCAATTGCCCTAAGGATTGTGTTGAGGCGAGATGCCCTGTGATGATTGACCTTATCTTCAACAAGCATGATTATTTTCCGAACGATTATTTTGAGGTCATGGTCAAGATTTATGATGAAGGCAAGAATCTGATCCCGAACCAGGCCTTCAACGTTTACAACACCAGAGAGGGGACGACAGCGACGTATTACACAGATTCAACCGGAATATGGAAGGAAACTTCCACCGTCCCTTCCGATCCGAAATACGAGGGGGAATGGACCTTCGTTGCCTCCGTGAGCAGGGAGGGTTGTTCGTACATCTCGGACAAGGAAACCATTTACATACACATGCCGACCGAGTGCGGTGACGGTTTCTGCAGCGAGGATGAAAAACATCTCGTATGCGAGACTGTTTGCCCTGAGGTCGCTTCTGCAACAATAGCCACTAGCGTTACGGGAGCAATGACTGCGACAGCATACCCGGAAACAGCGGTTACCCAGGAATTAACTTCAATTTCTGAAATGCCGATAAGGTGCGTGAGTTATTGTCACGTGAAATGCCCGAGGGATTGTACGCCCGAATGCGGGAACGGGGTTTGCGATAAGGAAGTTTGTGAAAGGGAGGGATGCCCGATCCCGGAAGATGAGAGGAACTGCCCGCAGGACTGCAGGCATGCGAATTACTGCGGATCGCGTTCAACAGATCCCAACTGCATCTGCCAGGAGGGCTACAGGAAGGAGGTGTTTGAAGCACCATGTGAAGGCCAAGAACCTGTAAAGGAATGTGCTGTTGATTCTGATTGTTATCCGGAAGGTTTTACTCCAGGAGAGTGTGGACCATTCTATGAGTGTTCGGGGGGTAAATGTTACGCAGGTAGTGGAGCATGTCCGCCATCTACAACAGGGATGATTACTGGGATTGCTGAGGTGGTTAAAATTGGTCATCGCAACGCCTACTGGCAGTGTTACGACGGGGAGGAGAAATACGAGGATGATCCCTCATGCATAGCCGCGGAGACATGGAAAAGGCATGCGGAAGAGTTCTGTAGGGGGCGTTGCAACGGTTACGGAAAGTGCGGGGTGAACAGCTTCAGGGTATGGAATGATTGCATGATGGAAGGTAGGTGTTACGATTCTGACGGCGGGAAGAATTATTATGTGAAAGGGGTTGTGGAAGGCAAGGACAAATACGGAAACGAGATTAGAATAGAAGATGCCTGTTCAAATTCATTGACCCGGCTTGACGATGTTTATGAGGGTAGGTATCTTTTTGAGGCCTACTGCGTTGATGGCGGAATAGGTGAGAGGGAAGCATACGAATGCCCCAACGGCTGCAGGGATGGGGCCTGTGTAAAGGAAATGAGGATATGCAGGTATTACAGGTGCGTTCCTGAGTACAAGGATCTTTACCTCTCCACTGACAAGTATTCCTATGATCTGAACGAACCCGTGGAGATACGCACGAATCCAGTCCCGGAAGAACATCTGGATGTGAGGGAGATTAAAGTATCCGTTAGGGATCCGTACGGGGATGAGCAGCCGGTCACCCTGAATGCTGTCTGCGAGACAGGAGGGGGGATTTGCCCTAAATGCGAGCCAGGTTATTACTGCGCTCCCTGCACGACAAAAAATCTTTGTTATTTCAAGGGAACCTACACGGAAACGGGTTCTGTTGGTATTTACCAGGTAGGGAAATGGGTTGAAACAGGGGATCTAATTATACGCCCCACCTCCTTCAGGGTTATTGATTACTCCCTGCTGGAGAAATACCTTATACTCAGGGACATAGATGGTTACGTATACAAGGACTCCCAGCTTAGCCCAGGACCTTACAAAAACGTTATGGGATACATGGCGCACTACGTGAAGGACGGGAGGGATTATGCGGTGATAGTGGCGGATTTCGAGAACAGGGAGGATCTGGAAGAGTTCCTGAAAACTGTTCTGGGACAGATGACACCTAGAGAAAAACAGATAGATGGTTACTATATTTATGTTTTCGAGACCTACGGCCAGAAGGTTTACATCTGGACGTACAAGACATTCCTGATAGGCGTGATGGAACACATGCCTGTGGCGGTCACGGCCCAGATTGCAAGACCTGTTCCCGTTGAGGTTCCAACCAAACAAGCGGTGGGCGGGGCGATCCCGATGGAGGAGGTGGCGATCGCTGGAACGCCTCAAAAAGCGCCTGAGTTCTTGACCGGGATGGTTACCGGGATGCCTATCGCTGAGGCCACCCCAGTCTACTGCGGCATGGATTCGCTCTACCCTCAATGCGTCTGCAAAGGGGACGAGATAAAGGAGGAGTTCACGCCCCAGTGTTTTAACCCTCCATGCGAAACCCACTACAGGTGCAGGATCAAGGAACCGACAGAACTGATAAAGGCATATCTGGACAAGTACCCGAGCGATATAAAAGCGGCAGGGACGGAATGTGAAAGGAAAGGAGGGTATTGTATAGATATGGGAAGTTCCTGCAGGTCCGAATTTTTGGAAGTCGGCTTTGCCTGCAAAACGAACGCTGAGAAGTGCTGCATAAAGGAAGTGGACAGGGATGATTTCCTGGAGATAGTGATGAAGCTCGAGGGGATAAGGGTAAGGATGGACAGACTCGAGAGGAGGGCGAGGGCTCTTTCGGATTATTATAATTCTGTTGGGGATGAAAACAGGTCCGAGAAGTTCAGCGATGTTGCGGACATGTTCGCAAGAGCGAAGCAAATGATTGATGATATCGTAGCGAAGATAAGAGCGAATTTAAACAACCTGGAGGGGATAAGGAGCGAGGTTAAAGGAGACATACAGGAGCTAAGGAGATACATAAGTAGTATACTCGAGAGGATGGTATCCTGAGGAGGGATTTAATGGCGGAAAGTCTTTACGATCAGATGGAAAGGAAGGAAAGCGTCAAGGGAGGGGTAAGCAGGAAGAAGATTTACGCCCTTGTTTTTATCGTAATAATTCTGGCAGGCGCCATAGGAATCATGTTATACACAGGTTACGGAGATATCTTCCCTTTCGTGGAGAGGATAACGAACGCGGAAGAGGCTTCAAACACGCTTTCTGAGCTGGGGAACGATCTTAGCGGAATAACGGACGATCTCAAGGACATGGAGAACATTCTCTGAAAAACGGATTTATAGGAATTCGGGGAATTATTAATTATGGAAAAACCAAACCAGAAACCTCAACCCAAGAAACTGACCAAGCATGAGATAGCGAAAAAGATAGTAACTGAAGAGGAAAAGAAAAAGGTTATCGAACAGATCATAAAGACCAAACCAAGAAACTTTGCCCAGAGGGCAGCGGACTGGTTAACCAAATGGGTCGGGAGCTGGACATTCATAATCCTTCTTTTCGTATTCATGACGGTATGGATATGGTTAAACATTTACATGGTTATCTACAGGTGGGATCCCTATCCTTTCATCCTCTTCAACCTCGTCCTTTCTTGCCTTGCAGCTGTTCAGGCTCCGATCATACTCATGAGCCAGAACAGACAGGCTGAAAGAGATCGTGTACGTGCGGAGCATGACTACAGGATAAACAAGAAGGCTGAGCTGGAAATAGAGGACATGCAGAAGGATCTCGAAACGATAAAGCAGATGATAAGGGATATCAGGAAATAGATCAAGCCATGACCCTCAGACTCTTCGAGCTGATCGCACGCAAAACCTTTCTCCCCTCTTCCGAGCGTTTTCGGATTCTTATATTTCCGTTTTTTCCCACCATGGGGGAGAACAAATATTCTTCATCGCAGTAGAAGTCAACCTGTCTGCCTATGAACTTCTTCTCGACCTTTATGTTGAAATACGCTCCCTTCTCACCGATCAGGTATTTTACTTCCTCTTTTAGCGTTCTTTCTTTCGGTTCAAATGATATGCCTTTAGGTTCGACTGATATGCTCACCCCGGTTTTCCTTTCCAGTTCCGTGATGCTCTTACCCTGCCTGCCGATTACCTTGGGTATGGCTTCGTTCCTGACCTTAAGAACGATTCTTTTGTCCGAGAGGAATTCGATCTCGAAGTCCTTGTCTACGTTTCCCAGTTCCGCCCTTATGGTCTTCATGACCACTTCCTTGAGCTCTCTGGGAGCTTCCTTTATCGGGATGATCACGTTTTCCTCACCAAATGTGTATATTTCGTATTCGAGTTTCTTGGTTTCGAAATCCCTGACCTCCACAACAGGCCTTGCCAAATCCTGTTCAGTCATGCCTGTCGGGACCTTCACGGTGAGATCAATTGTGTATGTCTTTTCGATTTTCCCGTTCTTTATGTAAATAACTGTATTCAGAACGTGGGGTATCATCCCGAGTTCTATCCTTCCAATGAACCTCTGTATCGCTGAGATTATATCCGTTGAATGCACGACTCCTATCATCCCGACCCCGGCGAGTCTCATGTCAGCGAAAACCCGGAAATCCCTTGTTTTTCGGATCTCGTCGAAAATCGTATAGTCCGGCCTCACCAGGAGGAGGAGTTCTGCCGTCTTCTCCCAGTCATTTTCGAGAGGTGCGTACTGCGTGATTTCCGGACCTACCTGTAGGTCGCGGGGCTGTTCGAATGTTTTCACCACTTTTCCTTTTTTAGAAAGGAACTCAGCAATGCTCGCTGCGAAAGTCGATTTCCCTGAACCAGGCGGTCCTGCTATCAGAATTCCTTGGTAACCGGAAATTATCATTTCCTCAAGTTCCTTATGTAGTTTGTAGTCCTTAAGCTCGAGTTTAACGATGGGTTTCACAGCCGTTACCTCAGAACCAGAGGAGAACGGAGGTCTTGTTATAGAAATTCTGTGTCTGCCCATCTGAACCACCATCGCCCCCTGCTTTCCTATCTCTATGAAGGAACTCGGATCTTTGTGGGTTTTTGACAATATTTCATAAACTATGGATTTCAGCTCGCTGTCCTCTATGGGCTTGTCCCTGAGGTGAACGAGTTTCACGTCTCCTGGTTTTCCGCGTTTGGCGTATGGTTTGACGCCCACTTTAAGATGGACGGATTGCGTATCCTGCGTGAAGAACTTCTCCAGCTCTATTGTTTTCTCTCCGATATCAAACGGGATGTACCAAACGGAAACGTCCTCTGCCTCGCCCACTAACGATTGAACGTAATCGCTCGTGAGGAGGGTCGCATGTTCCTTGACAGCGAAATCCCTTATAAGCGCATCTATCCTTCCCTTCTTTGCGAGGTTTATGTCCTCCTGAGTCGGGCGTGTCCCGTCGAAACTCAATTTTATCTCATGCCTGTCACAAAGTCTTCTTATCCTTTTTATCTCGTCCAGACCACGGAAGCCCGTATCCTTTCCCCGGGAAGCCTGCGCCTGGAGTTCATCCACAACAATTCTTGGTATTACTATCCTTGATTTGTCCAGCTTCCCTTTTTCTATCAGTTCCGTGAGCTTCTTGTTTATCAGAACAGAAGTGTCAGGAACTATTTTTTTGTCGTTTTTCTTTTTTATTCCTTTTATGTTCATATTATCACCTGTGTATGATAACTTCAAAGAAGTAACCTTTGAGTATCATTTTAAACATCATTTTCATAATGATTAATTAATTAAGTGTAACTATGGCTTTAAAAATGCATACTATTGGATGTTTTGGGGAATTTCCTCCAATTTGAGCATTTTTTCTTTCCCGGATTTCATATCCCTCAATTTCACTTTCTTCTTCGCAAGCTCCTGCTTTCCAATGAAAATTACATAAGGAATTCCCAGAGAATTCGCGTAGCTGAGGTTGTTCGATATCCCTCTGCCAAGTAAATCGATCTCTGTTTTTATACCAAGATCTCTCAATTTCTTAGCTATCTTTAACGATTCTCTCAAAGTCTGTATGGGTATTACCAGAACCTGCGTGACAGTTTTAACCTTTTCCTTCTTCCTTTCCTTGAGCGCCTCGAATATCGGTTCGAGACCGAATGATATCCCTGTCGCGGGATATTCCCCTCTTCCTATAAACATCCCTATCATCCTGTCATAGCGACCGCCACCCATAACAGCGGATTTGACTTTCGATTTCTTCAGATAAACCTCGTAAACGGGTCCTGTATAGTATTCAAGACCGCGAGCAAGGGAGATGTCTATCTGTATCTCGAAACCCATAAGTTCGCAGTATTCTAGCAGTTCCTTCAGTTCTTTCACGCCCTCCTTCCCCTCTTCACTCCTGATTATTTTCCCTATCCTTTCGAGGAGTTCCCTGTTCTTACCCCTGGTTTTAAGTACCTTCATAATGTTCTCTATCTGTTTCTTTCCAAAGCCCTTGGTCTCTAATTCATTCCTAACGGTTTTTACCCCGAACTTCCCGAGCTTGTCTATCGAAAGGATCGCATCCATCTTGTTCTTGTTTATTCCTGCGTAATCCAATACCCCGTTCAGGAGCTTTCGGGAGTTGACCTTGATAACGAAATCGAGACCGAGGGTGGAGAACACCTCGTTAGCTATCGCCAGGACTTCCGCATCTGCTAACATGCTTTTTGTTCCCACGATGTCCACATCACACTGCCAGAATTCGCGGTATCTTCCCAGTTTAACGGGACCGTCCCTCCATACCGGTTGTATCTGATAACGCTTGAAGGGTTTGGTAATGTTCGGATTAATACCGACAACCTTACACATGGGAACGGTCAGATCGTATTTCAGGGCAAGGTCTCTCCCTCCCTGATCCTTCATACGGAAGATCTCCTTTACTATTTCGCTTCCTCCCGCGAACTTCGCTGAGAGAACATCGAACCTCTCGATCGCAGGGGTTTCGAGAGGCGAATAACCGTATTTCTCGAATATCCTCCGAAGGGCTTCTATTACCTTCTGCCTCGATATGCTTTCCTCTGGCAAAAAGTCCCTCACTCCTCTCGCATTTATTAGTTCGAATTTTTCTGGCATCTTTACCACTTTATTATTTGGTTTATGTTATTTTAATTTCAATTTTCTGTTTATAATACATAACAAGTAATTATGCAAACCTTTTTTGATCTCGGGTCATTCCGAGCACCCAAGGCGTAGCCAACGAAGTTTGCTCCCTGTATCAGGTGAAGGGTCGCTGCATCTTTGATATCTGAATAAACACCTCTGGCCGCAACGCTCAAAATATTTTCGTTGATGTATTTCTTGACAAAAAATACCTTTTTTTCTTCAAATTCTTCATCAGAAATCTGTAGTTTTTGGAGATATCTGGCAAGGCCGTTGGCGGGCGTGTAGGTATCGCACCCCAAACCCAATTTTTCAGCCAGTTTACCTCTTTCTTTCACAACCGCTTTCATCGCGCCTTTGATTTTATATGGAAGATTACGTTTCGCAGTCAAGGCATAATTTATGAGAATTAAATTGTGCTTCTCGTTCTCTTCCTTCTTTGTCTTCGGGCTCGTGACTTTCTCGTAATCGGTTTCAGGGTAAACTTTCACGTTTCCGTTATCAATAAATTGGATGGCGGGGTAGCCGTGACCGTTGTTGGAAGCGTCATACCATGTCTGTGGATAGCAATCCGGACACTTATCAATTCTAATTTCAGACATCTGTTCCCCCAAAAATTCCCCTGATTCCGTAACTTCCCACTCCTTTGTTTTTATTATATCCCTGTATGGTATCATCCATATCAGAGAGCGGACGGACATCAAAGGTTCCCATTTCCCTTCGATCTTTGCCCTTAAAACCATCTGTCCTTCGGGGAAGTGTTCTTTATAAGGTTCTGAATGCCACCTGTTATAGGTTTCTTCCTCAAGGGGGAGTTTTATGATATTTAACCTCTTTTCCTCGTTCAGGGGTTCTTTCCACCCCTCCATGTAATCACTCATCACCTTCTTTTCCTGGATTTCGTCTCTAAGCTCAGGAAAGGGCACGAACTCGTGTTCCAAGTTTTCCAAATAAACTTCTGGTTTCTTGGAAATCATTTCAAGTTGTTCATTCATCTAGAAAGGATAGGAATAAATAATAAATTCTTTATATGTCAAAAACATCGACTTTTTGCGAAGGGAGATCCACTATCGCAGCTTTCCGAAACTCGGGTAGCGCTGCATTCACGAATAACGTTCCCTTGTGTTTCATCACGCCCGCGGACTCGTGTATGTGCCCGAACACGTGGAGTATCGGCTTAACCTTCTCTGTCACTTCCCTGAGCTCCATCACGCCCGCGTTGCTTCCGAAGTAGCTCATGTCGAGGATATCGTAAGGGGGATCGTGAGTGATAAGAACGAGTTTTTTCGGGTCTTTCCCCTTTGAAAGCTCGTGTATTTTCGAGTAATAACCCCAGTCCACCCCCAGGAAATAATAGCCCTTGTATTCAACAATCTCGTTCTCCAGGATCTTGACGTTCCTGTTCTTCGTTTTAAGTTCGTGATCCCAGTTCCCGCGGACAACGAACGTTTTGAACTTCGTTTTGTCCAGGATCTTCTTCGCGAAGTCCTCGGAAAGGAAATCGCCCGCGTTTACAATAACATCTACTCGTTCCTTTCTGGCGAGCTTTTCAACGTTGTCCGCCAGGTCCTTCTCCCTGTGGTAATCCGCGGCGCAGAGTATTTTCATAAGAATCATTTTTGATGTTTTGTTTATTTAAAATTACGTGAGCATGTCTAGGCAGACCAGGTAGAGTATCTTCGCAAACTCCGAAAGCTCTCGTAAGGAGATGTACTCATTTGCCTTATGGGCAACATTTTCCCCGGGCGAGAAACCAACAGCAGGTATGCCACCCGTTACCAAAGGCTTAACAACGGTTGTTCCTGCAAGCCCTTCGATTTTTGGCTCCCTCCCGATCACGTTTTTGGCATGTTTCCTGATTTTTTGAACCAGGATGCTGTCCCTATCGATTTCGACCGGTTTCTGGCTGTCCGTGATCTCCACCCTGAATCTCGCCTTTTTGTTCTTCTTTCTCACGTGGCTCAGCATCCCCCTGATGTCCTTGATTATCTCGCCTGCCTTCTGGGAGGGAAGGTATCTAAAATCGAGCGAAACTTCGCATTCGCCCGGAACGATATTCGGGGCGTGACCCCCCTTTATAACCCCCAGGTTTTCAGTGGGGTCGGAAAGAAGTTCATGCCCCCTGAATTTCATCCTGTGTTTTTTCAAAAGGTTAAGGAATTCTACCATGTTCCATATAGCGTTCACCCCATCCTGCGGACGCGATCCGTGCGCCTGTTTTCCGAAGGAGGTGATTTTCAGGTGGAGCAGACCCTTCTCTGCGACCGTTATCCTCTTCATCCCCCTTTCCACATCAGGGACTATCGCGTACTCCCCATCTATTTTCCCTTCTCTGACCAGGTAGTACATTCCGTATTTCGAACCCTTCTCCTCATCCGCAACGCAAGCCAGTATAACCTGACCGCGAAGTTTCTTTTCTAAACGCTTGAGTATTTTTCCTGCTATTAGCGCGCCTGCTGTCGGGCCCTTATCATCCACCATACCCCTCCCGTACGCTCTGCCTCTTTTGATTTTCATTTTGAACGGGTTCGTCTTCCAGCCGTCTCCCGGAGGAACGACATCCAAATGGCATGCTATAATTATCCTTGGTTTCCCCTTTCCTATGTAGCCTATTATGTTCGTACGTCCCTTCTTCTTCTCGAAAATCCTGTATTTTATCCTGTTCTTACGAAAGAACGTTTCAACGACTTTCGCCGCCCTCCATTCGTTACCCGGAGGGTTGATTGTATCAGCAGCTATAAGTTTTCCTAGAAGTGTGATCATTCCCCTCCTCTCAGAATCAACCATTTTCGAGATATTTGAGATATTCATATTTTTATAATATATTACTTTACCTATTAATTGATATGATAGAGACGAAAACGCTCGTTTTCAAAACGAAATCAGGGACGGATATAATAGACATCACCAAGGAGGTTTCGGAGGAGATAAAAAAATCGAAAATAAATTCCGGGATGGTTTCCGTGTTCGTTACGGGATCAACCGCCTCGATTTCGACCATAGAGTACGAGTCCAACCTTTTGAAAGATATGAAACGCGCGCTCGAAAGGATCGCCCCGGAAGGAGGGGATTACGAACACCACAAAACCTGGGGAGACGATAACGGGTCTGCGCACGTTCGCGCGACGTTAATGAAGCCGGGGATAACGATACCCTTCAAAGACAAAAAACTCTTTCTGGGGACGTGGCAGCAAGTCGTTCTTCTCGATTTCGATACTAGGGACAGGAAGAGGGAGATAGTTCTGCAGATTATTGGAGACTGATCTATTTGTAAAGGCTTATCCCGTAAAATCTCGATATCTTCGAAAGGGTTTTCTCGTCGGGCTTGAACCCGCCCTCTATCCTTCTGAGCAGGGATGGGGAGATCCCCATCTTCTGGGCGGCCTCCTCCTGTTTGAGTTTTCTTTTATCCCTGGCGTCCCTGATCCTTTTTGAAAAGTCCGGAATCAGTTCTCTGGGTTCCTGCTCGAATTCCTCCTCCTTTACGATCCTTCTGCTCATCACCGCCCGCAATTTCTCCCTTGGTATTTCCTTTCCCAGTTTCATGCATTCTTCGCACACGTCGAGTATCACGCCGTCAAGATCTATTCTTCTGGGGTTAGAAACAGTTTTCCCGCAGACTTCGCATTCACTCACTTTCCCACTGACCTGAGAATCAATATCTTATGCCAACTTCAACTTCCGAAATGTCCCAGCCTCCGGTTCCTGAAAACTTTAGGGTATTCATGCCCTTATGGGCTTCGTTGTGCGTGAACTCAACCTTGTTCTCCCCAGACTGGGGGCTGCCGGAATAAAGATCGTTTCCGTTAAGCTCTATGTTCAGCTTTCCTTCCTTCAAAACCTTGTCAACCGTGAATGATATCTCCCCTTTCGCTCTCCCCAGAAGGTTGTAGTCCTCTTCTGTTACATTGAATTCCCTCGTTCTTTCTGCACGGGTTGTGGACAGAACAATGTCGAGATTCAGATTGTCTATCTGGAAAACATTGTTCGCCTTCATCGCGAGTATGTTGTCACCAATCTTCGCGATGTGCGCGATATCCGAATAGTTGAGTTCTACAGAAACGAGATGTGTAGGGTTCTGTTCCCTGTATATCTCGTGACCGTTCAGCTTGATCGTTATAATTCCTGTCTGGGCACTCGTGGTGTAAAAACGAAGCGTTCCTTGATGCCAGGCCCCCATCTCGTTGGGGTATATCCGGAAGGAAAAGAATTTCTCGTCCCCGTATTCTGCGATTACCTTGAAATTCCTGAGGTTATATGTGTTCGTTGCCCAGAACTGGAAGCCGGGGTTTTCGGCTGAGATTTCAAGGGTGTTCGTTCCCCTCACGTTTTCCTTGTCCACCGAAACATCATAATGGTTGAGGTTTGCCAGCTTGTTAAAAACCTCTTTGCCGTTCCATTTTATCACGAGGTTGGCCAGAAGGTTTGTTTCTCCTGTGTCGAAACTTACCTTCACGTTCCTTACATCGTTCAGTATGTGCTGACCGACAGCGATGTTGAAACTCTTCGTGTCCGGCTGGGTGATCCCGAACCAAGCCGCGGACGATACCTTTAGGTTCGGCAGAGATTTCGCTCCCCCTATATCTAGGTTTTCTGTCTGCGGTCTCCCTAGAACGAACGATCCGAAGTCAACGCTTCTCTCAACGTTCTGTTCGGAAAAGCCGACGTTTCCTATGGATGGGAAGGAGGCGAGGGGTTGGTAATTGCCTGAAGGTTCACCGCCCCATTCCACCAGGGGCGTTCCAAAAACCATCAATATGCCTATGATTACAAAGGCCACTACCAGCAAAACCGCGAAAGACATATTTTCGTCCATTCTTTTAATAATTTGCGGAGAAAGTTTAAATATTTAGGTTGAGCGTGGTTTTTTGTAAAATTTCAGGGTTTTATGCGGTTATAGAAATGGTGTAAGTTTTTAAAACTTCCTTTCTTAGGGAATGTAATATGAAAAACATCCTGAAAGGTTTAAGGGAAAATAAAGTTTTTCTTTATGGAGCTGGTGTAGTGATAGGGGGAGTTATAACTTATAAAATAACAAGCAACATTCTTAAAGAATATCCCGTAAATCCAAAAAAGGCGAGAAAGATTGGAGCCTACTAGTAAAATCTATTTCTCGATCCTCACCAATTTAAGATATATCAGAACAGCGATTACAACAAGCAAAACAATCGAGAGAGGGGAAAGACCGGGGAAACCCGGAGCGAAGATCGTGATTATCTGCAGGCTGTCGCTGTCGCTGAGATTCGGATCTACCAGGGAGTTTGCAGTCAGGGTTATGTTGTACTTCAACTGTCCTGAAAACAAAATCTTGACTTTGATTATCCTCTCTTCTTGGGGGTTCAGATTGATATCTATGTTGGGCTGGTTGTTATCTGTGAATAGTATATTGGAAGGCTGTAGTTCTAGGCGGATGGTATCTGCCTTCGGTTGTATGTTTCTCACTATCACATCCGCCAGTTCAGCACTGCCCAACCTAGGCATTAGAAGGTTCGCCACAAAGTTCGCTAAGGGATGCTTGTACATGTTGAATGGGTAATAACCGAGTGGCGGGTTCCTTTCAGGTTCCCCTGTGTAGGCCTTTAATGCGTACACATAGAAATCTATTTTCGTGTCATTTGTGTACGGACCTACAGTTGCAACGCACGTACTGCTAAACG
>SMTZ1_10000487_pt1 | contig 36798 bp, 30 predicted proteins | sample DeeMarSWOR136_30_FD_25667 | JGI IMG/M metagenome (IMG submission 25667)
GGAACTTCATACGATCGGTCACTGGAAGCGAAAAGCCGAGACGCGGTGATATCTTATAGTTTACGTCCGCCTCAACAAGACTATCATTCTCGTAATTGTTTGGTTCGGCAAAGGTGAATGCCTCAGGGTCAAAGTAGTCAAATCTAACGCCTAGTCGTGTAATAATACCTTCAAAATCCATTTTGTCCTGCATATAGCATGCAATCTTATAAGGGCTTCGATCGTAATAATTCCAGAAAGGGTTTGTGACCCAGGGAAGATTATTATCATAATATTTTATGTTATACTGGATGAAATCCAACCCGGTTTTGAATTCGTGCACCTTGCCAACTGAGTGGGTGATGTCAAAACGGCTTTGAATGTCATCATTATGCCAGCAACGCCACACTCGGTGGTCTCCATAAGTATAGAATAAGCCTTCTGCGCCAAAGGGGCTATTGCGGAGTGCCTCAGGACCACGGTCTCGGTATTCTGTATGGTATTGCATTATACTATCAATCAGTACATCTCTGATAGGAAGCTCACCTTCAACTAAATAATCGATAAGATGTTCAGCCCTAAATCGGTAATCATCAAACCAACCACGTCCTGAATCCTCTTCCCACTGGTAATCCCTATTTCCATAAACTCGATCAAAATGAGTAGCACCAATTTTGAGTGAAGCGAGTGTCTTTGCTGTTAACATGTAGTTCAAGGTTGCTGAAGCAATCCAATTATTGATACGACTCATTGGTCTATTCTCAAAATACTTTAGGCCGTTTGGATTATCTGGATTAGTGCTCCAGTACACATACTGTTCACGGGATTTATGGCCAGACAGCGCGATTTTACCTTTTGCACCAAAGAGATAAGAGAGTCGCACTTGCGCTCTATAGTCCATACGCGGTGAAGGAATTTTGTAGAACGCCGGCTGATAAGCATCGGTTATCATCAATTCGCCTGAGAGGAAATAACGGAATCGATCCACCATAGGCAGGGGGCCGCCTAACGAGAAGTCATAAAGACTGTAACCAAAATGCCACCTGTCAACTGCCCCGAAGATTTCATCGGTGAGATAGCGAATTGTCCCAGAATGTTTTGTGCCACCTTCTTTGGTTACAATATTGATAACACCAGAGAGGGCGTCGCCATACTCGGCATCAAAACCGCCACTCACTACGGAAACTTCTTCTACTGCCGATGGATTGATCTGTGCTGATTGCCATCCGAAATTAGGTACTTTTGTGACAATACCATCTACAAAATATGTTATCTCATCACTTCGTCCGCCACGCACATGAGTTCCTAAATCGCTCTGCACAACACCGGCCTGAAGTGTGATGACTTGGTTGACCGTTGTTACGGGTAGCCGCTCCATCTCCTGAGAAGTCACTGCTCGACCTGTCTGTGTCTGCGATACAACAATCATTGGTCGTTCAGCAACCGCCACCACTCCAGCGACTTCGATCACGGTTGGGCGCAATCGGAAATCAAGTAATGTAGTTTGGTCAGCGTTGACCACCACATTTGTAAAGGTAAAAGGATCATAGCTGATGTATGATGAGACGACACGGTATGTACCTGCTGGCACATAGAGCACTGTAAATTCACCGTCTTCATCAGTTGCTGCCCCCAACTCTGTTCCTTCAACAATAACATCGGCGCCAACCAACGGACCGCCTGTTTCGCCATCTATCACCTTACCTGTAATCCTTCCATATTCAGCGCCAAAAAGCAAGATACAGATAAAAAATCCAGCCAATAGTTTCTTCATAGTTTACCTCCACTATATTATAATAATGACGCTCACAAAATTCTCACACTAACTCTCAAATTTTAGGAATATGCTGTTTATATGGTGATGGAGGACTATTCCGAACGACGGAAATTAAGATTTTTGAGTTTAGATATTTATGCCAACTTTAATTATAATGGCTTTAACCATAGAACTGCGATTGTTTTCTGTTACTTCGATGAGTTCAACATCATGCCGTCTTTTAATCTTATCGCAGTAGGGGTGATGGCGGAAAAGGATTGTACCTACGACGGATGAACTTGAGTCCAATGCATCAATTACGGTATTCTTAAATCTGTCAGAAAAAAGCTCCATTTTTCCTATTTCATCGATAATGACTATTTTTTTTCTGGCGATCCCTTCCTTTATTGCCTTAACACCAGTCTTTTCGATACAATCAAGATTTACACCGTATTTACCGACCCTATATTTGCTTCTGATATTCTTGTGTGCCATAACACAACTATTATTATCAAGTGCTATAAGCCGAAATCCCACTCGCCGATTGTCTTCTCTGATTTCCTCAGTATAGAAACCAGCACACTGTTTGTTTAACTTATTTATCAGCTCGTTAACAATTGTAGTTTTCCCAATACGTGGTGGACCGGTTAGAATAATATTCATAGTTCTATCTATACAATCTTTTCTATTTTTATATTTATTGTTTTTATCTCAAATACCGCAATGAATTCAGTATGAGACCATTCAAATGGTAATATAAATAATCAGGGATGAATTTTTCTATTTCGTCACATGAGGTATCATCAATACAGATATCCTCATCTTTATATATTTTCTTCATGATAGTATGTGTTTTGCTGCTTAAGGAAATGACAGTATCATCAAAGTCTTTATCACAGACAATGCCACCAGTGCCAATGCTGAAATCGACGTGTCTGTTATCATATTTAATCTGCTTATGACACTTGACACAATTTTCCAGATGCGGTCTAACACCAGCTCCAGAGAGAGCTTTTAGTAAATACTGAAAAGTCAACTGCCTGACGTGCGAATCATCACTTTTTCTTAAACTCTTCAAAAAATTGAACAAGAAATCAAACGTACTGTCATCGGGTTCCTCTAAAGGTAGTGTTTTATCAAAAAATTCACACAAGACCATTGCCGAATTTACACGCCTGGGTTGAGCGCGAATCGTCCCGAAATTATCAAGCACGGCTGCATCGCTTAGCGTGTAGAGGTCCTTGGATTCCCTTTTATAAAAAATGATTTCATCGAGATTGAATAGTTCGAGGACGCCGCAGAATTTGCTCTTTGGTCGTCGCACACCTTTTGCAAGGACTTTTATTTTACCACATTTTTTAGCAAGTATTGATGCGATTAAACTTGATTCCTTGAAGGTTGTCGTGTTAACCACAAATCCTTCTGCTTTGACAATGTTAGACATTAAGATTGCCGAGGTTTTTTAAGAACAGAGTTTCTCATATGTTGTAGAGAAGCTATCTGTGGGGTTGGATATTCTTTATGGATTTTCCTTTATTGAATGCACTTATGTTCAATTCAATAAACTTCTCTTTCACATTATTTTTGATCGCTTGCTCCCAAGATTTTTGTTTAAATTTCAGAAATTTAGAAAGCACACCCAAAAGGACAATATTCACAACACGAATATTCCCCAAATCTAAGGCGATTTTTGCAGCATCAATGTAATATATTTTGCCACATTTTTCTAAATTCTCTTTGATGTTTTTCGGATATGGAGCTGCACCAACAAGAACGCTCATTGGTGGAATTTCACGATCGTTGACAAGTGCTGTTCCACCCTTTTTTAAATATCCGATATAACGTAATGCCTCAAGTTTTTCAAAGGCAAGAGCGAAATCTGCGGTACCTTCCTCTATCAATGGTGAGTAGATTTTTTTACCGTATTTCACATGTGTGATTACTGTACCGCCGCGCTGCGCCATACCATGAACTTCACTTTTTTTAATGTCGAAACCTTCTATGAATGCTGTGTAGCAGAGCACATTAGATGCGAGTATGATACCCTGACCACCAACACCGCAGATTACAATTTTTGTTGTTTCTTGTTTCACCGCATCAACCTACGCCTGGACAGGGCGATCGCATCACGATTACAGAGTTGTACACACAATTCACAGCCGACACAAAGTGCCTGGTCGATTACGGCCAGCGGTTTTTTGCGATTCTTAGGAAACTCGAGGCTGATCGCTGGACATCCAATTCTTAGACACAACCTGCAGCCATTACAAAGATCTTCGTTGATTTCAAATGGTGGTTTTGGTTTCACTAGTAACGCACACGGTTTTCGGAAAATAAGGACAGCAACGCCATCATACTCAAGCGCATCCTTAATATTTTGTTCAATTTCTATTAGGTTATCGGGATTGACTATTCTTACAAACTCCACGCCGCAGCCGCGTGCAATACCCTCTGGCGGAACCCTTTTTCCTTGTTCACCTGCTGCAAGTCTGCCAGTACCTGGGTGTGGTTGATGGCCCGTCATTGCTGTTGTGAAGTTGTCAAGAATAATCAGGTTTAAATTGCTTTTGTTATAGACTGCATTGACCAGACCCGTGATACCTGAATGGAAGAATGTTGAATCACCAAGCACAGCAACCATGTTTTTGCTGATATCTTCACCCTGTGCTTTTTCAAGGCCATGTGCATTCGTTATCCCTGCACCCATGCAGATACAGGTATCCATAGCGCTGAGCGGTGGCAAAGCTCCGAGTGTATAACAACCTATATCACCCATTGATATTAATTTCAATTTGTTAATAACGTAGAAAACACCACGATGCGGACAACCTGGACATAAAACTGGGGGTCTGGCTGGGATTTCGCTCTTTTTCTGTACAGGTTTTGCTTTTTTTGAAAAACTATTTCTTAGAATTTTTGGCGTCAATTCACCACACAGAGGAATTTTCTCTTTCCCGGTGACTTTGATGCCCATTGCTTTTATTTCGTTCTCTATTATCGGATCTCCTTCCTCGACAACGACGATTTTTTTAACATTTTTCGCGAACTTCTTGATCAATTTTTCAGGAAGCGGGTAAGTAAAGGATAGTTTTAAGAAACTGGCGTCGGGAAAGACATCTTTTGCATGATGATATGAAATACCTGACGTAACAATACCCAACCGTTTTTCGTTCCATTCGATCTTATTGTAAGGAAAAAGCTCACTGTAATTGGCTAATTTCTTTGATCTTTCCTCAATCAGAATATGTCTTAGTCTACCATGTACTGGTAGAAAAAGCCTCTTTTTGATCTCCTTCTTATAACCCCTTATTTTGATTTCTTTTCTTTCTGTCAGATCTACTATACAGGTAGAATGACAGACTCTCGTCGTTAACCTCAACATGACTGGTGTATCGAACTTTTCAGAAATCTCAAAAGCGAATTTCGTAAAGAGTTTTGCTTCATTTGAATCGGCGGGTTCTAAGATCGGGATCTTTGCATGTCTACCATAGTGGCGGTTATCTTGTTCGTTCTGAGAAGACCAGAGGCCTGGGTCGTCAGCAGATACAATGACAAGTCCACCAGTGACACCGGAATATCCCATGGTGAACATTGGATCTGCTGCAACATTTAAACCTACATGTTTCATCGCAGCAAGAGCCCTGGCTCCTGAGAAACATGCGCCCGATGCAACTTCAAGGGCCACTTTTTCGTTAATTGACCACTCTGCATAAACCTCAGGGTATTTAACGATATTCTCCAGGATTTCTGTGGATGGTGTTCCTGGGTATGCTGCAGCGACCTTGCAGCCTGCTTCCCATGCACCACGTGCTACAGCTTCATTCCCAGAAAGCAGGGTTTTTTTCTTTCTCCCTGACTTTTTCTTCAACCAACGCCTCTCTTCTCTACGAATAATGTGTGATCTTCTATTTCAATCCTAACACATCTCGAAAGCCTGGGATATCCAGAAAACCATGGCCACTGACATTAACCGCGATAACTTTTTTCTCGCCTGTTTCCTTGCACTTCAATGCTTCTTCAATTGCACAGCAGATGCCGTACGAAGATTCTGGAGCGGGTAACCATCCTTCGGTTTCCATGAATATTTTTGCTTTCTCAAAGACGTATTTTTCATCACCTGGATAGGCGATCGTGTCGATAAAGCCCTTATTTCGCAATAGACTGACGATCGGTGAGGCACCATGATATCTCAGACCATCACCTTTTATCGGCTCCATATCAACCTTATGACCCAGTGTATACATCTTCAACAGAGGTGCTTTTTCTGCATAATCTGCGAAGTCATATTCGTAACTACCCTGTAAATTTGGTGCGACTTTGCTCTGGGCGGCAATAAATCTTATCTTTTTTCCTTTTGTGAGTACATCTCCAACAAACGGTAACACGAATCCGCCAAAGTTTGAGCCGCCTCCGAAACATGAAATCATAACATCAGGATAGTCATCAAAAATTTCAAACTGTTTTTGGGTTTCGAGACCGATGATTGTTTGATGCATGAGAACATGGTTCAGGACTGAACCCAAACAATAGGTCGCCTTGGGATCTTTCTGAGAATCCTCTAATCCCTCAGAAATGGCGATGCCGAGTGAACCCACATGTTCTGGATTCTTATCATAAAGAGTCTTGCCAAATTGTGTCGCTGGGCTTGGTGAGGCGTGGACATCAGCACCTAAGAGCTTCATAAACATCAATCGATCTTGCTTCCAGTTGTATACACTGCGTACCCAAAAAACAGTGCACTTTAAACCAGTCACTGCTGCAGCATATGATAGTGCGGTTCCCCACTGTCCAGCTCCTGTTTCTGTTGTGACTCTTTCAAATCCCTGCTGTTTTGCATACCAACACTGGGCTAGCGCAGTGTTTACTTTATGACTGCCAGTCGGGCTGAAGAACTCGCTTTTATAATAGATACGTGCCGGAGTATCGAGTCTCTTCTCCAAATTCGTTGCCCTGAACAAAGGCCTCGGCCTCCCTGCCTTTTTATAAAGATCCATAATACCACCAGGAATATCAATCCAGTTTTCTTTTGAAAATTCCTGATTAAGACATTCACCAACCATGAGATTCGGTAGGTTCTCCACACGCGAAGGTCCCTCATCGGGATCTTTTGGCGGCGGTAGCGGCTCTGGTAAATCTGGTAAGATATTGTACCATTGTGTGGGTATCGCATCGAACCTTAAATTCACCATCGTTTTCATCTGTTCCTCCTTTTAACAGAGATTACACAGAATAAGAAAATTGTTACAGATAACACAGAAATCTTGGTTATGAATATTGATTAAAGAATCTCGGAATTCACGAGCTGTGAATTCCGGTAGAATTTTATTGTTGTGTACAAAACCCCGCATTTGTTGAGATAAATTTATCTTTTTCGTCCTGATATTAGTAACAGGGTTTTTAAATGGGGTAAACACTCGTTATTATAGTCAAAAACATAATTCTGTCAATTACTGATAAATTTTTGCTTTTTCTTCCTTTCTTAAAATACTTAGCACGCCGAGTGCCAATGCCTCCATCTCTCCTTCACCTGGATAGACGAGGAATTTGGGACATATGAAATTTATCCATGTTTTTAATCTGCTGACAAATTGTTCAGAATGAGCAATGCCGCCCGTAATAATAATTGCGTCGATCTCACCTTTGAGCACAACAGCGTAGGCACCTGCTTCTTTTGCAATCTGATAGATCATCGCATTATATACAGATTCTGCCTCTTTATCGCCTTTTTCGATGCGTTCTTCTATTGCGCGCATGTCATCAGTGCCCAGATAGGAAACCATACCTCCTTGTCTATTCAATTTCTTCTTCATCGTGTCGCCCTCGTATTTTCCGCTAAAGCACAATTTGACAAGTGGCATTGTTGGCAGGGCACCAGTTCTCTGAGGAGAAAATGGGCCATCTTCATTCGCATTAGATGAATCAACCTGTTTGCCTTTGAGATGGGCGGCGACAGTTATGCCAGTACCCAGATGGATGATGACAAAGTTGCAGCCTTCGTAGGGTTTACCCAGTTCTTTTGCTGCCTTTTTCGCCACCATGCGAACATTCAGGGCATGGCTCAGCGCTTTTCTCTTTATTTCGCTTAATCCTGAGAATCTTGAGAGTTCCCAGAATTCATCGACCGAAACCGGATCGACAAAGTACGCATCAACGTTGACTACATCTGCGATCTCTTTAGCAATCATCGCACCTAGCAGTGAAGGATGTTCAGATTGATAATTGCCAGATTTTATATCACTGATTAATTTTTCATTTACTAAATAGGTACCACTCGTTAGTGGTTTAAATGGTCCGCCTCTGCCAACAGTTGCACTCAAAGATTTCAGATCAATATTGTTCTTTTCTAATAATTCTATAATGGTATCTTTTCGAAATTGATACTGATTAATAATTTTTGAAAACTTCAAGAGCTCTTCTGAGCTATGTCGTATGTTTTCTTCAAAAACCGACTTCTCATTCCTAAATAAAGCAACCCGGGTTGAACCGGCACCAGGATTGATCACCAAGATATTGAAATCCATTTAACCTCCAAGCAGAAAAAGTAACTAAATGCCTAAATTTTCTTAATGTTTAAAATTATATTATAATAGCAAAAAAAAGGCTGAAGTCAATTGTATTCGTTTATTTCAGGCGATATTTTACGAAGGGCTGCTAAACCCTGTCACTGAATCTATTGCAGCAACATTATTTCTTAACTGATCTGTTTAATTAACCCTGGTAATGATATCTCTTGGCCACTCTTTTTTATATATTGACAAAATCCTAAATATAGTTATAATAGCATACTTGTTCTTTGAAAATAAGATTCTCATCAAGAGAGGCTGAGGGAAGGGCCCGGTGACGCCTCGGCAACCCGCTCAGGGCGGGTGCCAATTCCCACCCAGAAGGGGAGAGATGAGTGTATTGTTTCAAAGCTTTCCCAAACTTCGGGAAAGTTTTTTGTTTTTAAATCACTCATCACAGCTGACAGCAAAAAGGGCAATTAGCAGAAGAATTTTGGTGGCGATACTTGTTTAATGGTAGAGAGTGAGGATGTCAGTCCCGCGCCTTTTTCTCTAGTTGCTAAAGATAAACCATACAGCTTCTTCTGTGTTCTCCACAGACATGTTGTGGAATGAATTGCAGCTGTTGCCAAAAAATGTGCGGGATATTGAATTTTACAGTCAAGTCAAAGATTTGGGTAAAATTCGTGGAGGTTAATATGCAAAAAACAATTGAGGAGATAAACAAAAAAATAAAACAAGGTAGGGCGGTCGTCTGCACGGCTGAAGAAATCATCGATGTTGTGAAGGAGTCAGGGTTGAAGAATGCAGTGAAAAAGGTCGATGTCGTAACAACCGGCACATTCGGTCCAATGTGTTCATCTGGTGCCTTCTTGAACTTAGGACACACGAAACCGAAGATGAAAATCAGTAAAGCATCGTTGAATGGCGTAGAGGTTTTTTGTGGCGTTGCAGCAGCAGATCTGTACATTGGCGCTACTCAGATCTCACAAGACGATCCAGCCAACGCGATCTATCCTGGTTCATTCAAATATGGTGGTGGACATTTAATAGAGGATTTGGTGGCAAAAAAAACGATTAAGATTAGAGCATTTTCGTATGGCACTGATGAATATCCACGAAAGGAATTCTTTGGAAAATTCACGATCGATGATATTAATGATACTTTCCTGTTCAATCCGCGAAACTGCTATCAGAATTATAATGTTGCAGTAAATCTTGGTAAGGAAAAAATCTACACGTATTTGGGTGTTTTGAAGCCGAGAATGGGCAATGCAAACTATTGTTCCGCAGGTCAGCTTTCACCTCTGCTCAACGATCCAGAATATCGGACTATCGGTATTGGCACAAGGATTTTCTTGGGTGGTGGTATTGGTTATGTGGCTTGGAATGGTACGCAGCATGACCCGAGTGCTCCAAGAAATGAAAAAAATGTACCTCGATCTGGTGCGGGCACTATCGCTGTAATTGGTGATTTAAAACAGATGAAACCAGCTTGGTTAAGAGGTACTTCTATTGTTGGATACGGCGTGAGTCTTACTGTGGGTATTGGGATACCGATACCAATCCTTGATGAAGATATACTAAAATACACCTGCATAACTGATAAAGATATTGTGGCACCGGTTATAGATTACTCATCCGACTATCCTCAGGCAACGGGGAGAATAGTTACGGAAATTGATTATGCGTCACTCAAGTCAGGTTTGATTACAATCAAAAAGAAAAAGGTGCCGACCTTTCCCATTTCAAGTTATCCAAAGGCATTAGAGATTGCAAATATACTCAAATCATGGATAAAAAAGGGCGGGTTTTTCCTAACTAATCCAGTGGCACCATTACCGGGTAAAGAATCGGATATAAAATTTCATCCTTTTAAAGGAAAATATAAATAAAGGAGGTAAGATGGATTTTTCAAAAAGGATAGTATTGCATTATCCGCCATCATTGACGGAAAAGCCGATTGTGTACCAATTGGTTAAAAAGTATGATATTATGTTCAATATTCTTAGGGCCAGATTCTCGGTTGAGGGTGAAGGTATGCTTCTACTAGAACTAACCGGTCGCAAGGGCAATTTGGCAAAGAGTTTGAAGTATCTTAAGGAAATCGGCGTAAAAACAGAGTTCGTTAGTCAAGATATAGTGAGGTTGGAGAGAAAATGCGTCCATTGTGGGATATGTTCTATGGTTTGTCCAACAGCAGCATTTTCTATCAATGTGCCGGAAATGACAGTTAAACTGGAGCCATCTCGGTGTATAGGTTGTGAGGAATGCGTAAAAGTATGTCCGTACGATGCCATTAAAGTATTTTTTCTGTGAAGTGCAGACTGGCTGATTGAATTAGACCATGAAAGTAGACGTATACCAGCCAAGAGTATACCGCACTTGTTGCCGAAAAGGCAATCTAATTAGTTTCAATGCCTCAATAATGGAGAGTGATCTATTTATTAAAGCGAAATCAGATTTGAAAGATCGTGCTTTAGAAATACTTCTACGATTGCGTACTGATATCGAAAGCTATATAAAAACAGACTATGATTTTGCGACTTCGTTATCACCAATCATTGTGTTGCCTCAAGCGCCTAATATCGTAAAGATGATGGCTTCTGAATCAGCAAAATTAGGTGTGGGTCCGATGGCATCAGTTGCAGGTGCAATAAGTGAAGAGGTGGCAAAGTATCTTTATGACTATTCCGACGAGGTCATTGTGGAGAATGGCGGTGACATATATATTATCAGCAAAAAAGAAGTTGATGTAGCGATCTATGCTGGTGATTCAAAGCTATCGATGAAATTGAAGTTGAAAATCGATTCTTTCCCCAAAGGCATCAGCGTTTGCAGTTCTTCCGGCAGAATTGGTCACTCTTTAAGTTTTGGGAATGCTGATGCAGTTACCGTAATTGCAACACGCGGCAGTTTTGCAGATGCCGCAGCAACTGCGATAGGTAATATTGTAGAAACAGGGAATGACATAGATATGGCCCTTGACTTCGCCAAAAAGTTTCAAGAAATCCTCGGCCTTGTTATAATTGTGAATGACAAAATCGCTATCTGGGGTGATGTAATGCGGCTTTGCAAGTTGTAGATGCGATCATGTTAGAGGTCATATCGTCTGCATTATTTTGAGCGCAAGACAAACCCACAAGATGGGCATTTTTCAGTTTCGTAATCAAAAGGTTTACCGCATTGAGGACAGCTCCATCTGCTGATTTGTTCTTTTAGCCATCTTTCTTCACCGATTTTCTTAAGTTTTTTCAAATTCCCAAGCGGTATGTCATTATATCGTTTATTCAGTTTTTGAAAAATATCACACCTTTCAGTATTATTACATTCATAGCAGTACTTATATTCATTGCGGTTGAGACACTGAAGAATTTTGCAGTCCTGAGACCAGTTTTCATGGTTCAGGTTTTGGCACCCGTGGCAGCGAATCTGTGAGGGCTTACATTTGAAGTATTTAGCCATACGTTTCTGTTTTTTTTCGTTTTTATCTACATATGCACGATATATGTCACAGGCACCACAGTATAAACCGCATCTGCCGATTAAATCTCGAGATATATTATTTTTTACCATTTGTTTTCTCCTCTATTTCAAAATGATAATTTTTTACAAAAATTTCGTCAAAATCATAGATATCTTGAAAATCAACAAGGCTATCTTCTTCGGTTTTGCTTAGAATTTTTTCATTCACCATATTAAATACAATGTTTCCAAAATCGATAGTTTTGGTAACACCCCAGTGTTCAAATACTGCTTTTGACATTGATCCATAACGTTTAAGCGCCAAATCCTTTATACCTCCAAGGAGTTCTTGTCCAGTCACGTGTTTTTCTTTCTTCAATTTCTTGCGCGTGTAGAAAAGCGCTTCCAGTACGAAGTAATAAGCCTCTATGGGATACCGACGATCATTTTCGATGATTTTCAATAGAGCTTGAATATCTCTCATTTTTGTTGCAAGCGGTCGATTAAATTCACTGTTGTCATTTTTGTTTTGTAACCGACATTTCCTTTATTATAACTATATAAGAAAAACAGTCAAGAACTCTGAAATTTGCGTGTTCTATAGATTCAAGTTGAGGAAATAATTTACAGACTCTCTAAGAAGTATTGTTGTGGGTACTGCAAGGGCAACACCCCAAAATCCAAATATTGTACCACCGAGGATTAGGACAATCATTACTACGATTGGATGGAGATTTGCAGATTTGCCAATAATGACAGGACCTAGATAGAAATTTTCAAGGAGCTGTTCACCTATATATACACAAATGATTTTTATGACTGTAATCCCAGGGTTCGGACTTATAGCCCCCATTAATAGAGCGGGGATGAAACTCAAAATGTAGCCTATGTTAGGTATTATGTTGCAGATGCCAGCAATTACGCCCAGGAGTAAGTAGTATCTTACCCCGAGAATCCACAGCGAAAGACCGACAATTAATCCGACAACAAGTATCAATAATAACTGTCCTCGAAAGAATCGTGCAAGCGAGATATTGAGTCTATTGATAAATTGATCTACACGTTTTCGGTCTGCAGTACCGAACAGATTTCTGAACCACGTAGCTATTTTTTCACGATCTGAGAGGAAGAGATAAGCTGATAGTGGAATAAGGATGAAGTTGTAGATGAGCATGATAATGCCGCCGATACCTTTTCCGATTTGTCCAATGGTTGTAAAAATTCCACTGATGATATTAGTCAGTTGAGACGTGATCGTATTGCTGATAATATCAGGATTGATTTCGATACCCAATTCAATTAGTCTATTTATCACAGCACCAGAGAAAACCTGTATTTGCTGAATTCCATAAGGAATTTTTTCTATTAATCCTTGCAGCTCTGTCACTACACCTGAAATTATAAAAGTGATGATTAAAGGAAAAATGGCAATTATTGGTATGAGGAAGATTAAAATGGCAATGATACGCGGGATTTTCTTTTTCTCTAAAAGAGTGACCAAAGGTGCAAAAATGTAGGCAAAACCAAAGCCGATAATAAAAGGAACAAGTATCGAGAAATAATGGAATATAAAGTACAGGATGAAAAACAGAATACTGAGCAGAAACAATGGACGGATGTTTTTATTCTGCCTATTGATCCAGAGAATAGCTATGATAAGGAGCAGAAGCCAGATGGGTGGAAATATTTTTGAAAGTATTATGAAAGCCGCGAGAAGGACCATTGCAATATAGACAACTACGTTCTGCATAGCCTTATTATATTAACTATCGCTGTGAAATCAAGACTTGACTTTGAAGTTCGTTTGTGTAAAATTAGCCATGAAGAAAATAATGTCTATCCATAAACTTTTCTTGCCACTTTTAGTGGTTCTTGTTGGTTGTACATTCGAAAATCAGCCTCTCGTAACTATTGATGGCGATCGATATACAGTTGCTGATTTTAGGCAAAACTTCAAGTTGATGCCCGAAGAAGATTCGGTTAAGAGAATGGAAAAAATAGACGCATTCATTGATCAAATGCTCGTAGTCAAGGAGGCACGTGAGAGAGGCTATGAGGATGATCAAGTTGTAAAGGCGGCTTTTGAAACACATCGTAAGGATATTATCAGTCGTACTTACTACGAAGAAAACGTTGTTAACAAGATAAAAATTCCTGATTCTGAAGTAAGAAAAGTGTACGCGCAATTTATAGATCAATATCACCTTGCGCAGATTGTTGTCGACAATGATTCTCTCGCGCAATATATTCAGGGTGAGCTTCAAAAAGGCATGCAGTTTGATTCGCTTCTGAAATTCTCCCTTGATACGCTAACAGAGGGTGGTGATATTGGTTCTTTCTCAGTGATGTCATTGCCAGAAGAAATACTGACAGCAATTAAGAAAACAAAAGAGGGTGAAGTGACAGATGCTATAAAGTTTGGTGCATATACCTATTTCCTAAAAGTCATTGAACATAAAAAATCGGACACACCCAAGTTTGACGAAGTGAAGGAGAACATACGAAATAACCTTATGCGAGAAAGAATTACTGAGGCAGGTGAAAAATTTGTCGCAGAGTTGCTCGAGGATGCGACGGTGGAGTTCAATCAGGAAGGGTTAGATGTGTTCTTAAAACCTGATTCCGAAATCACTGAAGAAGATTTGGATAAATGGGTGGTTAAAAAGCATGATACCTCTTATGTATACGTTCGTACAGTAAAAGAGTCTGTCCTGAATCAATTCAGAAGATCTAATCTAGATCCCAAGGCATTGATTGAGCGGGTGCTCGTACCTGATCTTATCTATGACCAAGCTTTGGAGCGTCATTTCGACAAGAATGCTACAGTAAAGAGAAAATTGAAGAATACTCGAGATTTGCTTGTCTACCAGAAATTCTATTCGGATGAGGTTTTGGAGAAGGCAGCGCCTGATTCTTTAGAGGTAGTAGAGTACTATAAGGAACATAAAGACGCCTACAAAGATAAAGAATTGAGCGATATTTTTGCTATGTTGCAGAATACTATTAGGACCTCAAGAGCAGATACCATGCGAGAGAAACTTTTTAAGACATTGCGTGACAAGTATAATCCGGAAATTAATCAAACCACAGTGACTACGTTGCTTAAGGAGGAGAAGTGAAGAGGATGATGTTTTTATTTATACCAATATTAATCATATCTTGCGCCAAAGAGGCTAAGGATGTTATTGTGAGAGTGGATGGTTCTACGTTAACGAAGACGCAGTTCGAGAATTATGTTCCCGAATCAGAATACAGAAAACTTCCAGATGAAAGAATAAAGGAATTTTGTGAAAATTGGGCAGAGCAGGAGATTTTATATTTGGAGGCTAAAAAACAAGGTATTGATAAAAAAGATTCGATCAGATTGGTGATTGAGGAATACAAGAAAAATCTTCTGGCGATGGATCTCGTGCGCGACGAGTTTGGTGTAACCTCGGTTACTGAGTTGGAAACCAGAGAATACTTTGAGAAACATAAAAATGAATTTCTGTATGCTGTGAAATTAGGGCAGATTGTGTTACCTAGTTATGAGTCTTCCAAAATGACACGTGATGAAATAATGGCGGGTGCGGATTTCTATAAGCTTGCGCGCGAACGTTCTCTTACAAGATTAGAGAATCCTGATGATCCTCGGATAATAACTGATTATCTTCCAAGAGGAACAATAGCGGACTTTGCGATTGAAGAAATTATTTTCAACATGAAACCAGATGAAGTCTCCGATGTTATTCCGTATTTACAGGGAACATATCTTATTGTAAAACTGATCGATAGGAAAAAAGTGAAGGCGAAAGTTGATTATGAGCAATACAACTCTGCAATTTACAACTATCTTTTGCAGAAGAAATACCAGGATTTTTTGACTCAGTTTGTTGATAGTCTGAAGAATCACTATAAAATCACGATCGACCTTGCTCCCCTTAAATAATGATTAGTCCCCGCTAACTTTTTTAAATCCCCGAACAAGATAGAATGTTTGTATTATTTTTTATACTTTCGACACTTGCTGATCAAACAGCTGCTTTTGTAGGTGATGATGTAATACTCGAGAGCGAGGTTCAACAACATATTGATTTTTACTCCAGGGATCCCGCAGCACAGGAAATGTTTGCTGATGTTAATGAATTGCGAAATTATATACTCAATGAGCTTATCTCTCAAAGGCTCGTTTTTGTGGAGGCTGAAAACGAGTCGATCTCAGTTACTGAAGAAGAGATTGAACCAAGAGTAGAGCAGTACATTAATGCAGTGAAGGAGCAATATCCATCAGAAGCAGATTTCTTCAAGGATCTTCAAGAACAAGGTATCACACTTGAGGATTTGAAACAAAATTATGAGAAGAGCATTAAGACATTTCTAATGCGAGACAAGCTTATTGCTAAGAAATTTTCAAGTATCACTATTTCACCCACTGCCGTTAGGGAATTCTATGAAAACAATAAAGATAGTATTGCGCAACGTCCGGGAAGTGTTCGACTTTCCCACATTCTCATGTACATAAGGCCGAGTGAGGCCGAGTTGAAGAAGGGTTTTGAGAACGCTTTGGATGTATATAAATTGCTCTTTACGGGCGGTGATTTTGGTGTTATCGCACAAGAGTTTTCTGATGACGAAAATACGAAACACAAAGGCGGTATGTTAGGAAAGATAAAGAAAGGAGAAACTATTGAAGAGTTTGAGGCTGCCATTTTCGATCTTAAACCCGGGGTCATTTCTCAGCCAATCCCAACCCGTTTAGGATATCACATTGTTGAGGTACTCAATAAAGGTCCAGATTGGGTATTAGCGCGACAAATATTGATAAAGGTAGACGTAACGCGGTCTGACACCCTGAGGTATGAAAAACTTGCTAATATGATTCGCGAACTAGTAAATGAAGGTGCCAATTTTGACAGTCTCGCTCGAAAGTATTCAGATGCATCTGAGATTGATATTGGTGAATACTATATCAATCAACTTTCTCATCCTATTGATTCGATTGTGAGTAATCTTGAGGAACACGAATTGAGTGAACCTATGTTGACCCCGGTGGGGTACCATCTCATCTATCTCAGAGAGAAAATTCCCGGTGAAATTTTGACTTTTGAAGAATTGCGTGATTATATTTACAAATATCTTTATGACCAGAAATCTCAAGAAAAATTCACTCAGTTGATTGATGAGCTCAAAACAAGGATTTTTGTAAAAATATTTGAGAAAAAATAGACTCGATTTTACAGTTTAATCATCCTCTGAAATTGCAATATCTACGCTAACAAAACTGAAATAATGCCAACTAGGTAAATTCCATCAAAAACACCAGCACCACCGATACTCATCACCCCGCAGGACATTTTTCTTAACTTTCCCAAATTTAGCAGATCAGCACCAATGAGTGTACCAAGAACTCCCGAAACAAAGGCAGTCGGCGCGGGGTTCTGATGGGATAATAACCAAGCAAGTAGGACTGCACAGATAGGTGGGATGAATGCGGGTATCGCAACGCCAACATTTGGTACCGGACGGGCGAGGAATTTTGTTATTACTATCATAATAATTGTTGCAATTACAGTTGGTAGAAGAGGTGCTTTGCAAAATAGAAGATAGACGGCGAGCAGGGCGGGAATTATTGCTCCTCCAAGATTTATTGCCAGCACCTTTTTACGAGCAGGTATTGGAATTTGACCAAAGAAGATCTTCATGAGTGGCGAAGAAGACGATTTCTCTTCACAAATTTCTTCTTTTAGCGGTACATTTATGGTGCTGCCTAATAGAGACAAAATGAAGAACGCAAAACCAGCTTCCGTCGAAAGCCCGAGTTTTTGAAAGGCAATACCTATAAGATGGATAGGTATGAAGATAAGAAGAACAGGCAGGATTACTATCAATATAAGAAAGAAGAGGAGCGAGATAGGTAGAAATAACATACGACATTATAATTTGCTATGTGCGACTGTCAATCCTTGATTAATCCAGATAAATAAATATAATCAATAAATGACTTTTTTTCTTTTTTTCTATCTCCTCCAGTGGCAACAATGTGTTTCCTATAAGATACAAGCAGATCTTAATACTGAGGAACATTCTGTTAGAGCAGTGGAGTATTTTACCTACTATAATAATTCTCCTTGTTCACTTGAAACACTCTACTTCCATTTGTATGCTAATGCCTATAAAGACGATGGTACAGTCTATGCACAAGAGATGAGAGAGATGGGTTACTACGGTCAGATCAATGTGGATGATTCAGAGCGTGGGTACATTGACATAAATTACATTTCGGATAAGGATGAATCACTGGTGACCCAGATTGATGGCACACTCTTGGCAGTACATTTGAATGAGCCCCTCAACCAAGGCGATTCCATAATGCTGGAGATCAATTTCTATTTGAAAATACCGAAGCAGTTCTCCCGCCTCGGATATCAGGCTAATCATTATGAAATGGTACAATGGTATCCCAAAATTTGTGTTTTTGATCCTGATGGCTGGCATCTTGAGACATATCATGCAATCGGTGAATTCTACGGAGAATATGGCTCTTTTGATGTAGAAATAGAACTGCCGAGTGAATATGTGGTCGCTGCCACAGGTGAACGGGTTGATCCTAAAGATATCGAATTCATAGATTCACTTATACAAACTGGGAAAAAGAACGATTGCGAAAAACGAAAGTCAATAAGATTCAAGGCTGAACATGTTCACGATTTTGCGTGGGCATGTGATCCTGATTTTCTAGTCGAACGCCAAGAAGTTGGCAGTACTACTATTCTTATATTTTATCTTAGAAAAAACGAGAAAGGCTGGCGTAATGCTGGTGCTTATGCGGCGGATGCAGTTAAAAAATTCAATCAGTGGTTCGGAACATACCCCTATAAAACATTAACGGTTGTTGACGGATATTTCTGTGATGGCATGGAATATCCGCAGATGGTAATCATTGGTCCGAGCGAAGACGCGTTTACGCGACTATTTGAGCTTGTTTTAATCCACGAAATTGGTCATCAATGGTTCTACGGCATTTTGGGATCAAATGAGATAGACGAAGCATGGCTCGATGAAGGTTTTACTAGTTATTCTGAGATACGATACCTTGAGGATAAGTATGGTGAAAATGGTTCTTTGATAAAACTGCCATTCCTTCCAGCATTATCAAGACGATATTATCACAAAGTAATCTACTATGTGACACAGACAAATTGTCTTGAAAGACCCATACTCACTCCGGCCCATGAATTTGTTGACGTACCACTCGCTTACCTCAGTTGTGCCTATTCAAAATCTGCACTTTTTCTCCTCAACATTGAGGGCATTTTGGGTAGAGATGTTTTTGATGCGATTCTAAAAACTTACGTTCATGAATATAGATTCAAACATCCTAAGACCGAAGATTTTATCCAAGTGTGTGAAAAGGTAAGCGGTAAAAATCTGGAATCTCTGTTCCGTTTATTTCTTAATTCGACAGATTTCTGTGATTGGGCAGTAAGGAAAGTAACGCGGGGGAAAATTGAGATTGAGAACAAAGGCGGCATCAACATGCCCGTGGATGTTTTTGTACGAACAGAGTCAGGCTCACAGATTTTCAGAGTAGATACAGAGGAGAAGATTCATGCAATTGTCTTGCCAGAATCGTCCGGAAAAGTGAAGAAGGTTATTATTGATCCCTACGGATATGCCCTTGAGCCCGATCACTGGAATAATTATTATCCAAGAAGTATTAAGATAAAACCGATTATTGATCTTCCTTCGTTTGATGATTACACAGTTCTATATTTACCTTATCTTTGGTATGGTCCATATGACGGTGTTACTACTGGCATATACCTGCTTGGTGGCAAATTTGCTGATTTCGATTTCTTCAAGGGACAACATCAATGGTTGTTTAGCTGCATCTATGCATTCAAAAGCAAAAACGTATATTTGAGATCGAGTTACCAGACACCGGTGATTTTTAAGAAAGGCGCAAGAATACGTTTCATATTTGAAGGCTCAAATGCCGATGATGAGAACAAAATTAGTCTCGGTTTTATGGATAATTTTGGTGTTCCTTTATCTCAAAAACCACAAGGGCAGTTGAAAAGTGTAATTTCTTATTATCAATTGAATTCCTATGAACTAACCGATTACGATGATTGGGAACTTGGCAGGAATATCGTTATTGAAAATACATTATTCTACAAATACACTAATTTGGAAATAGCCCTTAGCTTATCTGGTGCCCATGAATTAGTGGGAAGTGAATGGCATTACTTAAAGACTGGTTTTGAGATAAAGAAGGATCTCAAAATTGTTTTTCCTTTTAAGATCCGATTGTTTGGAGGCAAGATTGTTGGGAGTGCGCCAATTCAAGAGATGTTTTTCTTGAGTGGAAAACTGCGTACAGACTTTGTCGGCCATTTGTTTTTTGGACAGAAGGGTTACGCTTCACCCCAGGAGCATTTTCATGTCTCTGGAGACGGAAATATGCGTGGTTACCAGACACTTCATATCAAATCTGATAAGATGTTTTCTGTTAATTTTGAGTTTCCTACGAGTTCTCCTATAAGAATTTTTGCCGATTTTGGTTATTATGGCAGCTTTGCTCTTGACCTGGGCGCGTGTATTGTTATTGGTCCGCTTTATATTAATATGCCTTTCTACATTTTAAGTGATGAACCGTGGACATTACGTTGGTCCGTAGGATTCTGATCGTGTTTGATCAATTTCTCACATCCGCTCGAGATCTTCGATAAATCATTAATCATTTTTACATCTACAATACGTTTTCTCGAAAAACGGTGCAGCTATTGTATTAATATACGGACGTTGACATATCGCAGGATACCGAGTAGAATAATCTCATGAAGAATTTGGAAACACTTATTTCGAATAACCGACATATTCAAAGCGTTAAGAAATTAAAGGGTAAACGCGATCTTTATGTTGTTGGTGGCACAATTAGAGATATGCTTCTTGAGATTAAACCGAAGGATTACGATTTTGCGGTTTCCGGGTCAGGAGTTAGCTTTGCGCGAGCATTTGCTCGCAAAACAAATGGCGCTTTTGTCATTTTGAGCAAAGATGATGATGAGGCACGCGTGGTAATAGATAACATAATATTTGATTTTATAGGCACTGGTAAGCACGGTATTCTCCATGATCTGAAAAGACGTGATTTCACGATTAATGCAATGGGTATTAATTGCGATACTTTAGAATTTCTTGATCCGTTTAATGGCATCAGGGATATGGAAAAAGGACAAATAAGGCCGACGACGGAGAAATCATTGAAAGATGATTCCTTAAGGGTTTTAAGAGGCTTTCGATTCTCTTTGGAACTGGGGTTCAATTTAAGCAGAAGTTTTTTCAAACTTGCAGAAGAAATAGATCTTAAGAACGTTGCTGCTGAACGTATTGGGTATGAACTGTTGAGAATAATGGCCGCACCGGATTCATATAAGAAGATACTGAAGATGAATGAGCTGGGTCTTTTTAAACAGATCTTCCCTGAGGCGAAAAAGATCATTGAAGATTCTTATCTTTGGGGGCATTCAATTAATACTTATTATGCAATTGAACGATTGATGCGTGAAGGATTCTTCTTGAAGATTGAACCAGAGTTCTCTGAATATTTCAGCTCGTCCAGACGTATACCTCTCCTAAAGCTCGCTGGTCTTTTTCACGATGTTGCAAAACCAGATACTTTTTTGCTGAAGGAAGGCGAGGTCCATTTCTATGGGCATGATACAAAGGGAGCAAAGGTTGTTCAAATGCTCGGATACAAGCGCCTGAAATTATCTCGCGATGATGTAGTAATGTTTAGGAAATTAGTGAAAGAACATATGCGACTGCATCTGTTAGCAACAAATACTGAATTGACTGATCGCGCAATTCGTCGTTTCATCCGTGACCTTGGTCAAGACTACTTTGGTGCGATGATGATTGCTTGGGCTGATGGCTATGCTACTGCAGGGTGGACAAAGCACCTTGAGGATGTCTTCATCAGAATGATCGAGTTGAAGAGGGCTGATGATGCCAAACCTAAGGTTGAGAGGCTCGTCAACGGTTATGATCTCATTGATTTAGGATTAGAACCAGGTCCTAAATTCAAAGTAATTTTGCAAGAACTTCTCGATATGCAGCTTGAAGGTAAGATAACAACTAAAGAAGAAGGTTTGAAGATGGCCTTAGAAATAGAAAGTAGATTATGAGGTTGTTGACAAGTATTTTTCGGTATTTATAATAATAAAAAAGGGGGAGACTTTGATTAGATTTCATAAGTTGTTCCTGTCGTTGATGGTGCTCTTTGCGTTCGGTTATGCTCAAGAAGACCAGATGCTTGATTCCAATTTCAGGAGTATTCACCAACTTGAGAAAGAAGCACATCAAGAAGACGAGTTAACAGGTGATACTATTTTGGAAAAAGAGTTTTCTGATTCTAAGCGCCAGCAGAATCAGATGCGCAGTATTATCAATCTCTCTTTAGTAATTGTTATGATGCTTGTCCTGATAGCTGCTTTTGCGTTAATCTTAATCTTGCGTAGGATACACAGAAGCAGGGAAAGAGAAACAGATGTGACACATCAGGAGAAATAGAAAGTGCGCATTTCTGACATATAGATGATTCCGGGTATTTTCGTAATTCTTCTCTTAAACCAACATATATCAATTCATCAGATTGAATACTACAAATATTTGCATGATGCAGTTTTTTCTCCGGTCAGCAGTATTAAGCTTGATTATGTACCACTGAGACCGATAGCAAGGGGAATGCTCAAGAATTACTACGGCTACCTTCCATATTGGATCGATACGACTTATTACGGATTTTTCCAGATGGAGCTTCTTACGCATATTGCCTATTTTTCAGTTGAAATCAATCCATCAGACGGAAGTCTTGGTAGTATTCCAAACCAGAACCGGTTCATAAAGATCCGTGACTACGCGCACGAGCGCGGTGTGAGAATTCATATGACATTTATCATTTTCGGAAGTGCTAATGTTTCGACTTTTTTGAATAACATAGCTGCACGACAAAATGCGATCAATAATATTAACAATTTTATTACAAATTATGGGATTGAGGGTGCAAATATAGATTTTGAATTCGTAACTAGCTCAGTACGGGATAGTTTTAATCTTTATATTCGAGACCTCAGTAATAGACTGCATGGTCAAACAAGGGAATGGAAAGAGCTCTATACAGCATCAATTGCGGTTCCTGAATGGTATCCTGGTTATGATCTTGGCTATCTTGCCCAATACTTGGATGGGTTTTTTATAATGACATATGATTTTCACTGGAGTGGTTCTTCAGTTGCCGGACCTGTATCACCGTGCGTTCCTTCTGCATTTTGGGGGCAATACTGTGCTGCTAAATCTATCGGAAGCTATAGGGCAGATGGCGTAGATGCTTCTAAAATTGTACTAGGCTTGCCATATTATGGCTATGATTGGCCTACAGTGTCTGGTGACATGGGAAGCGCAACTACTGGCACGGGCTCAGCCGTCATTTACTACTACGCATTTCAGAACGCCAACACACATGGTAGAATCTGGGATAGCAATTCTTTGACGCCATGGTATAGATATTCGACAACCGAGTGGCATCAATGCTGGTATGATGATTCTGCATCACATGATATCAAATATAGCATGGTCAATGATTCTCTCCTGCAGGGGGCTGGATGTTGGGCACTGGGCTATGATCGAAACTACGACCATTTATGGAATACTGTTAAAAGAAATTTCTGGGTGGAACCACCGACACGACACTTCACTGCGGAAGTAATGCAAAATATGGAGATTCGTGATGGTCCAGGAATCGACTACAATATTTTGGCAATGGCTGATTCCGGCTCAAAGTTTGTCGCTTATGATTACCTCGACCTCTGGTACAAAATCTATTTCCCGTCCCAGTTTGGTACTTATTATGGATGGGCATGGGGAGGAGAACATGGGCTACAGAGATATATGCGCGGTACAACGCAAAATACGGTTTTAAGAGTGACAACAAATCTCCTAAATATTCGCGAAGGACCAGATATATCATATCCGATTATTACTCAAACTGCATGTGGTCAGGTTTTTGTAGCAGATTCATTTAGTGGTAATTGGGCGCGCATACATCTACCGATTATCAATGGTTATACGAGAGGGTGGCTTTATTACAACGGCTACACGAATGTGATACAAGACCTTGAGGATCACAATGTTTATGACTATCAACTAGTGATGTGTAACTACTCTTCAGTTGTGGAACCGCTCGAAGAATTTACAGTATATTTTATAGCAGTAAACACAGGTTTTGGTCCTTGGGACACACTCGTATATTTTAAGGCCGCAGAGCCGAGTCCATTTTACAACCCCAATACATGGCGCGATTCAACTAGAGCAAGGCTATCAACTGATGCTGATGGACTTCCCAACCAGAGATTCTTTTTCACAACATTATTTTTCAGGGCACCATACGTCACAGACAGTACTGTTGTCACTGATACGTTCAGGTTTGAGAGAAAAGATAGTCTGTTCGGTCAGGCTATTGCTATAAGCGTGTTAGTGAGACCACTTAGTGTCAATGAAGAAGCAGGGTTATTAGCGAAGTGCTTCAGAATTCCAAAAACCATATTTTCACATGAACTGGAAGTAATTTTGATTGAAGGAATAAGTTATGAAATTGAGATCTTTGATGTGATAGGGAGAAGGCTTATCAATAAGAAAAGTAGAGGACAAAATATTGTATCAATTGGCAGAGAATTAACGCCCGGTGTGTATTTTTTGGTCGTAAAAAGCGGCACCAATTTCTTACGAACAAAGATTGTAAAAATAAGAAGATAGAATTTTCATTCTAAAATACTGCAATAATGAAATAGTGCGGTTTACTGAGAAATATTTGATACCAGTATGATGGTAGACCAAAGAACTGCGTGATTAAATGTTGACTTGATATTTTTTTTGAATACTATTTGACCATGGCAGAGAGGAAAAAAATCTTTAGTGGTATTCAGCCTTCAGGCAGGTTGCATATTGGCAATTATGTTTGCATGATGAAAAATATGGTTGTTCTTCAGGATGAGTATTTTTGTATTTTTGGAATTGTTGATTATCATGCAATGACCGTCCGGTTTCACCCGAAAGAAATGGAGGATAGAATACTCAATTGTGCAATCGACTATATGGCTGCGGGGGTCGACCCAAAAAAGAGTATATTGATGCTACAATCTACTGTTTCTGAGCATACTGAACTTGCGTGGGTATTAAACACCATAACCCCTATTTCATGGCTCTCTAGGGTTCCAACCTTTAAAGAGAAGCGGAAAGAGAATCCGGACTATGTGAATATGGGGTTGTTTGATTACCCGGTCCTTATGGCAGCAGATATTATGCTCTACAAAGCAGAAGTCGTGCCAGTTGGAGATGATCAGATACCGCACTTGGAGTTGACACGAGAAATTGTGAGGCGATTCAACTATCATTTCGGAGAGACATTTCCAGAGCCCCAGGCACGACTTGGGCAGATTTCTCGAATTTTAGGGCTTGATGGTGTCAATAAAATGAGCAAGAGTCTTGATAATTGCATATACCTTGACGAATCCAAAGAGGCAATTTGGGCAAAACTCTCAACGGCTGTTACCGATACAAATAGGAAGAAGAAAACTGATCCAGGCAACCCTAACGTTTGTAATATTTTTACCATGCACAAGGCGTTTTCTTCGCAAAAAGATATGGATTATTGCGCACAAGAGTGCAGTAGCGCGGGAATTGGGTGTCTCGATTGTAAGAAAATTCTTCTGGAAAATATGTTTGGGGAATTAGAGCCTATTCAAAATAGACAGAAAGAGTTGCATGGCAAGAAGGATAATGTGTACGCTGTATTGAATGATGGGGAAAAGAGAGCAAAGATTATTGCTAAAAAGACGATGGATGACGTCTACGAGAAGATAGGCATAAAGACATTCCATAAATAACGCAGTATCACTCCGTTTGCAGTATCATCCCTTGCGGGACTCGCAGAATTGCCTAACGGCTCGTTGAAAAACAAAGATGGGTTGAGGAACGAATTCCAACGCTGGTCAGAATGATACTGCGCTTCCTGCGAATGAAAATTATACTGCGAGTCCTGGCAATGTCAGGAGGGTTCTGTGTTATTTAATATGGTTTTACTTCATCATCATAGAGTGTGGCTGCGACTGATTGACCCATCAGTTCAATAGATACAACGAGTCTTCTTCTTTTGCGGTCTTCCTTTACGAGGATACCGATCGCTCCAGCCAAAGGTCCAGAAATAACTTGAACCCGCGAACCTACTTGAAGATATGGCAGGGGATAGATATTTCTCTCGCTATTCACGAAAATTTTGATTGAATGGATATCCTCATCTGGTACCGGTGTCGGCCTTCCATTGCCACATATGCGTACGACACCAGGTGTCCGAAACACTTTCATCCAGTTATCTCTGATTTCATTCAAGTCTACAAACAGATAATTTGGGAACAAAGGTTTTTTGACTAAAATCTTTCTATCTCTACGTTTACTTGGTACAATGATTTGAGGGAGAAATGTGTGAATTCCTTTTTCTGTTAGGACTTTATTTACGACTCTCTCATGATTGCATCGTGTGTATGTAGCGTACCAGCTCATGTTTTCTCTTTAGGATTATACATGAAACATACGCTTTGTCAAGAGGGATGAAAATTAATGGTTGTAGAGTTTAATATACAAAGTGATGATTGTTATTAACTTTTAAGAAGGCCATTTTCATAGTACCAATTGATTGTTTCTTTCATTCCTTTTTTCAGGTCATAGAGAGGAGTAAAATTGTATTCGGCTTTTAATTTATCATCACAGCAAAGCCAAGCATTCTTTGCAAGTTCCTTAATTTTATCTCTACATACGAGCTTTTTTGGCTGCGGTATAAATATATCGTTTAGTAGTCCGATTAAAAGAGCTATTTTCTCAGGGACGTGAATCTTATATACTTTTTTATTCAGAATATGGGCAATTTCCGTCAAGACTTCTTGCATATGATAAGAATTGCCATCACTAGCAAAATATATTTGGTTATCAAAATTATTTGTTTCAATTATCCTGATGATTAACCCAACCAGATCGGCGATATAGATTAATTTTATGAATTTCTCGCCATAACCAATGATGGGGCAAAAACCTTGGTTGATCAGTTTGATGTATTTTAATATATCCATATCATAGGGGCCATATACAGCCACTGGCCGCAAGATTATGTACTGAACTCCACTTTCGGCTATGTAATCTTCAGCAATCTTTTTTGTAGCGCCGTAGAAAGAGATCGGTTTTGGTTCATCCATCTCACTGAAGGACGTATCTTTACGAGAAGGACCACAGACTGCGTGTGAGCTCAGATATAAAATTTTTTGTACAGCCTTCATTTTCATCGCTTTCAGTACGTGTGCTGTTCCAGATGCGTTAGTTCGATAATATTCGATAAAGTTCCTGCCTGTGGTTCTTGCTGCACAATGGATAACAATATCCACGTTGTCCATTGCCTCTTCAAGTCCCTCACTATTTTCCAGATTACCATAGACTATTTCTATGTTTTTCAAGTGCTTAAATGGTTCTATGTTTGAAGTCTTTCTGACGAGAATTCTTATTCTTTTGATGTCTGAAATTGTCGGTAAAAGATTTTTACCAATGAAACCTGTTGCACCAGTTACTAGGAACATAATCAGTTAAATGACCGTTGATCTATTACTGAAAAAGTCAGAATTGATATGAAAGAGAAAATTTTCGATTTGTAGTTTTGAAATCGTATATTGATTGATCTATTCCTACATCGAGAGAAAAACCGCCTGCCCGAATGCCACCGCCAAAGGTGAAACCCATTCTCTGACCTTCGACATCATGGAAATATCCTCCACGTAATTTGATGAAATTATAGTAGTCAATCTCTATTCCGGCAGCTTTCCATGCTTCTTCAAATTCATACTTCAAATTCTCAAAAAATGATTTTTCCTCATCAGCAAACATGCCAACGAGTATTTTTGTAACATCAGCGGTGAGTGCGAAGCGTATTATTTTTGTATTTATCGGTTCCAATCTGATTCCTGTTCTAAATGTATAGGGGAGCGGGTCAGATGAACCACTTTCTGTATAGGCGATGTTTGGTCCAATGTTTTGAAGCACTCCGGCAATGGCAAGGAATTTAAACGGTTTGTATAATATGCCGGCATCAAAGGCATAGGTGATACCAGTACCACCCCTTTCTATACCAAGTCCTGGCATTCTTTCAAACACCCAGTTCGGCACAAGAAATGAATAAATTAGTTTCCAGCCTATGCCCAGTCCTAAATGCGGATTTACTCTAAAACCATAATTTAATCCCAATGCAATGTCGAATGTTATATATTCACCCAAATACCTTCCTTCTTCATCACGAACTTCTGTTTTTCCGGTGGTTAAGTAAATTATGTTCAATCCAAAAGTCCCTACCTTAAACGGTTTTGCAAGACCGGCATATTCGTAGTACATACCTTCATGGAGACCTGGCAACCAGTTTGCGTGTTGTAGTGTAACCATTGTTTTCTCGACAAATGCAAGTCCTGCTTGATTATAGTAGCACGCTGTAGCATCATCGGCGATTGCGGCGAATGCGCCACTTAGCGCAGTTGGTTTTGCTCCTGGCCAAATTAAAAGAAAAACAGCACCAGGTCTGCGTGCACCAAAAACGAAGGTGCTCAATAAAAGCACCAAGAAACTGACTTTATGCATCAACAACCTCCGTAACATCCATATTATAGCAATATTGACATAAATGTCAAGGTAAATATATGATTGGCAGAACAGATGGGTATAATGCTGCGTTGTATAATTTTCATCTATTGACTCCTATGTTGTTTGATATATACTTTACCGTGAGAGAAGAAGGCAAAGTCATTGAAGTTACAGATTGTATTGCAAAGGTCAGTATTGCGCCGAATGAGAACTGCAGGAACTGCCCAGCCAGCTATTTCTGTCACCCCCTAGATAGCATTAGAGTAATTGAGGCCGAAAATACAGTAAATGCACATATTGATGATATCGTATATATTGAAATTCCAGTTAGAAGTGGTTTTGTGGCCATATTTTTGCTTTTTGGTTTGCCTGTTCTGCTGGCTCTTATCGGACTTTTGATAGGTGCGCGGCACAACGACACTATCTCGATAGTTTTTGGCGTTGCTGGTTTCGCATTCGGGTTAGTTTTCGCAAAAATATTGAATGACAGGTTAGGTGCAAAACACAGATTTTTACCACGCATTATTGAGATCATAGGCAAAAAAAGTTCTTGACTTTCTTATAAATATTATTATAATAACGTTAATACACTTGTGGAGGCTTGATGTTGATAATTTTATTTCTTTTAGCTGCCAATATCGGTTTTGAACATCTATGCGTTGATCCAATTGCGCATCGCGTAGGCATGGGGTATGCGCAATTTGGTGATGGTTATTGTGTTTCCTATAATCCTGCAGGTGTAGCATATACCTTAAATCCGAATTATTCTGCTTGCTATCTTAACTATATTGCTGATACTCATTTTGGCTACCTGGGATATGAACATAATCAGATTGGTGTAGGGGTTAGATATTTCTACGGAGGTCAACTGAAGAAAACCGATGAATTCGGGGCTGAATTCGGTAGTTTTGGTGTTCATTTTATAGATATCAGTGTGGGAAAAGGATTTTTCTACGAAGACATCGGATTAGGTATATCAATCAAGGGCGTGTATGCAAATATCGATACGCTCTTCGCTATAGGAGCTGGGATAGATATTGGTGTTCTCTACATATGGTTAGAACCAGAAATTCAAATTGGCTTAGCAATAAAAAATGTGGGTACGGCCTTAAAACCATTTATTGAATCTAAAGAACTATTTCCTTACGAGATCAATGTCGGAGGAGTAAAGCAATTTTCGAATGGCTGGGTCGGTTTAGATATAGTGAAACCCGCCTTGATGGATTTGGGTGCGAGAATTGGCGGTGGGTATTCTCTGGTATCAAACTTGGATCTAAAAGCCTCATATAATACATTGCTATCCTCAATAAGGACAGGAAGCAACGGTTTGGACTTTCTCGCTGGGTTGACCATTGGTGTCGCGTTAAAAACTAATACTGTTTGCATCGACTATAGCTATTCTCCCTATTTTGATCTCGGGGGATGTCATAGAATATCCGTGAGCCTAGGAGGATAAATGTCTAAGGTTACTTTTTCTGTAATTCCTCTAATTCTCATTTTTCTCCTTTCAATTTTCTTCTTTCTTAGCCCAAAATTCTTCGCTCAGGAAGCAACAGGTAGTGGTGAAGAAATCAAGGAGATTCTGGTAAAGAGATTTGTGAATATTGGTAATTTAATCGCTCATGCGACTTTCGTCGAAGATGCGATTATTATGGAAGAAATTTCAAATCTCAATGAGATTATTGACCGATTCCGTCGCGATGAAAAAGAGATTACTTATATTCATTTCACTGATGCTGAGAACAAAATCATTGCATCAAATGATCCTGGTAAGATTGGTAAAAAACACAGCTCAACACTTCTCAAATCAGGTTCTAGCGTGGTAAAAGAAAAAGATGGAATCTTCGAAGGCGGATTCAGCATTACCATTGGTAAAACCGCGGTTGGAGCGTTGTACTTTGGTGCGAAACCAGCAGTACCTGCGGTAAAAGTAACTGCTTCTTCTAATCCGTTGATTTTGGTGGTCGGCATTGTGGTTGGTATTATTGCATTTTTCATCATGTTTTTAATGCAGCGAAACTTAGAAACAAAAATAGTTGAAGATATCAATGCTCGTCAGGAAGAGGTTTTTTCACCTAAAATTGAGTCATTGAAAAAAGACCAGGAGCAAGCACAACAAAAAGTTGATGAGCTTCATAAAAAATTAACAAAAGCGAAGGAAGATCTCAAGAAAATGAATGATGATTATGAAGCAAGAAAGAGAGAAATAGAAGAAAATCCTGTGGTACAATCGATCGAAAAACTGAAACAGAACGAAGCTGATATCCTAAAACGTCTTGAAAAATTGAAGGATGAGGAGCAGAAGTTGAACAAAGAAGTGGCTTTGCTTTCGCAGAAGAGAGAAGAAGTAAGAAGTGCATTGGAAGCTGAGAAGAAAGAAGAAAGCACTTTGCATGATAAGTTAGATTTGATCAAGAGGAAAATTCTGCATTTGGAAACACCAAAGAAATGAAATGGTAAATTGACTACAGATATAAAAAAAAGGAATTTTACCTCACAAATTATCTTTGCTGAAAAATGAAAAGCCAGTATATAGATGAGTTGAGAGCTGGTCATTCAGTCAAAGAGACATTTTTACTCTCAAGGAAAGTGTTAAAAGATAAGAAGGATGGTGGCACATATGCTGCGCTGGAGTTTACAGATCGAAGCGGCAATCTTGAAGGTATTGCTTGGGATAATGTCATTCAGAGCCTCAGCACGCTCTCAGTTGGTGACTTCGTTTTTGTTACCGGCAATGTGAACGAATATAATGAAAGATTGCAGGTTGTTGTGAATTCGATAAGGCGCGTTTCTGATGATGAGGTAGATCCGAAAGATTTTCTTCCGCAAAGTGATCAAAATATCGATACGGTAATGGCTGAGATTGAGGGGTTCAAATCAAAGGTCGATAATTCTCATCTTAAGGCATTGCTTGACTTGTTTTTTGAAGATAAGATTATAATGGAAAAATTTCGGCTGGCGCCAGCTGCGAAGAGAGCGCACCATGCCTATATTGGTGGTTTGGCAATTCACACACTCAACGTTATAAAATTAATGACGCATATTCAGTCTATTTATAAGTCGTGTAATATTGACTTACTGATAACTGGCGGCATATTACATGATATTGGAAAAATCTATGAGTATACCTACACAAAAAAACTTGATATTTCGACAAAAGGAAAAATGCTCGGTCATATAATGATCGGTTATGAATTAGTAGTCGAAAAAATTAACAAAATTCCTAAATTTCCCGAGGATCTAAAATTAAAGTTGCTTCATATGATTTTATCTCATCATGGAGAATTCGAATGGGGTTCTCCAAAACAACCGATGTTCCTGGAAGCGTTGATTCTACACTTCATTGATAATCTTGATTCTAAGGTTGAGATGATACTTGATGAATTGAAAAGATATCAAGGAGAAGGGAAGGAATGGAGTGATTACCATCCGTATTTAGAAAGAGAAATATATTTGCGAAAAAAAATATGATATCGAAATTGCGTTACTATAAACGGTATGATGAAGATAAAAGAGATCAAATTATACGGCTTTAAGTCTTTTCCAGAAGAAACAAAAATTATTCTCGATGCAGGGATAACTGCTTTCGTCGGGCCAAATGGCAGCGGCAAATCTAACATATTCGATGCCCTGAGGTGGATTTTTGGTGAGCAAAGCATGAAGGCTTTGCGCTGTGAGCGAATCGAAGACCTGATTTATATTTCTCCCGACACAAAGAACGATGCAAATTTTACTGAAGTTTCTATTACCATCGATAATGAAGATTTCTTTCCGCAGTTTGGTGGTGAATTTGAAATCAAAAGGCGTTTTTATAGATCAGGAGATAGTGAATTCTTCCTAAACAGAGTCAAGTGCAGACTGCAGGATATTCAGGCACTATTTCTAGATTCTGGAACACTGACCTATTCATTCTTGGAGCTGTCAGAGATAGAGAAGATTATTCACGGTAATACCAAGGATATGTTTAACGATGTCTCTGGTATTCTTAAATATCAAGAACGAAGAGAGCAAACAAAGAGACGGCTCGAGGTTACTGAACAAGACCTGTTACGTCTCGAAGATATTATACATGAGATGCAGAGATCGTTAAGAAGTCTGAAGCGACAAGTTCGTCAAACGAAATTATTTCAGGAATTAAAAGAAGAATTTAAAACATTGACGCTTTTCATTTTAAAAAGCGATTACAACAAAGCAGTAGAGTCTCTTACAAAAATACAAGAGCAGATTGGCAGTAAAGAGACGCAGCGGCAGTCGGTATTAGCAGAGATAAAAAAACTGGAGGTTGAAAGAGAGAACTTGAAGAGTGAAATGGCACAGATCGAAGTCAAGAAAAAGGATACGCTTACACTAATCGCCGCAGTTGATGAATCTACTGCGCAACTGCAGAAGATGATAGATGAGAAAGACGAACAGATGAGGCAGATTATTTTAGCGAATGAAAGAACGGTGACGAGTATTAAGGAGAAAGAAGAACAATTGCGCAGTAACGAGAGGAAGTTGGCCGATCATGAGAAACGGAGAGTAGAAGTATCAAGGGATACGGAGAATATAAAAATTTGCATAGAGAAAGAACAAGAACAACTTAGAGTCAATAATGAAGAGTATTTTTCTTTAAAAGAAAATCTTAAAGAGAAAGACAACATACTACTTGAATTATCTCGCAAAATCCATTTGTGTGAGCAGGAGATTGCAAGGCTTAATTTTGAGAAGGATAACAAGTCAGCATTGACAGTTCGTATTAATGAAGAATGTAATGTGCAGAATGAGGAGATTGACAATAGAAAAAGGCAACTGAAGCGTGTTGAGAAGGAGTTGGATTCGATAATCACACAACAAGAGGAATTGGCAGGGCATTTAGATGAGGTTTGTGGCAAGGTGGCGGAAACTGAACGAGATTTATCGAATATAGGGAAGGAATTAAAAAGTAGACAGGATGCGTTGACAGACTGTAAAATCGTTATTGATAGCCTGATTCATCGTCTGAAAGAAAAAGGATCAGCCAAAGAGATAGAGGCGGAATTCGGTAAACGACTCAGGGGGCTATTTAGAGACAATATAGAGGTAATTCCTGGGTATGAATCTGCTGTTGATGTTTGCCTTGGTGACATACTTAATTTTTATCTGCTGGATAATTACAAATTAAGTGATTTTGATAGATTGCCGGATGGTAGATTTGGATTCATAAGCACAAAGACTACTATTAAGGAAAACGCTTCAAGAGATCTATCGGAGAATCTTCCTTCGATTGCAGAGTTTGTGCGTTTAAAATCATATCAAGAAGTACTCCAAAAATACATCGAGAATTACTATGTGATTGATGATTTTAAGAGGGCAAATGAGTTCTCTGAAAAGTATCCTGGATTTGGGTTCGTAACACGTGATGGTGTTCTTTTCAAAAACGGCATCATAATTCTAGAAAAAGGTGAAATCGGTTATTTTAAGATGAGCCAAAGTCTTGAGGAATATAAGAATAAAAATGAGAAGCTTCGGAATGAGGTGTTATTTTTCAATGAGGAGAAAAAAAGATTGCTGTCAGAAATAGACGAAGGTAAGAGAAAAATAGAGGATGAGAAGAATCGGCTTTTTACCATAAATGTCAAGAAATCAGAATGTTCACTGAATTCGAATGAATTGAAACGATCCGTACAGAAATTGGTAAAGGAGTATGATAATCTTCAGGCGGATAGGGATGCATTGATTAAAGAGGAAGAATCTCTTGTTTTGCAGATCGGGAAACTTGAGAATGATATTAATGACATAAGAGATGAAAGCACGAAGATAGAACGTGAAAAAAATAGTCTGGTTGAAACGCTGAAAACCACTGAGAAAAGTATTGAAGAGAAAAATTCATTTCTCAACGGAAAAAGAATGGATTTCGCAGCTCTTGAAGAACGTCTAAACAGTATAGATGCAGCAATAAGACATTTGAAAAATGAGACTACAATTATCGAAACTGAGATTACAACCCTGAAAGAGGAAGCTCCGGTTAGAAATCTTGGCGAGATAGAAAAGGAAATGCAGACATTAAAACAGAAACTTGAGGAAAAGAAGAAAGAGAGATTTGATATTGAATCGCTCTTACCAGAGAAGGTCATTGAGGAATTAACACGAAGGCTCAATAATATTTTCGATCAGCTCACAGAAAAACAGAAGGCCAATGAAGAGATTCAGAGTGCTGTTATGCAGCTAAAATATGAATCATTTCAGCTCACTCACAAGAGAGATGAGGCGATGAAGAAAGCAATGGAGGATTTTAAAGTAGCGCTTGTTGATTACACTCCTGAAGAGGATGTGTTGGGAGCTGATGCGAGGATCCTAGATGTAAAAGGTAAATTGGAGAAACTGGGAGAGATTAATCCATTAAGCTTGCAACTGTATGAAAATGAAAAGAAGAGACTTGACGAATTTCTTGCACAGCGTGATGATATTATTGCGGCAAAAAAGAATTTGTTAAGGTCGATCGAAGAACTTGATACACGCGCTCGTGAAAGGTTTGTTGAGACTTTTGAACAGGTGAAAAAGGAATTCAATTTTGTATTCTCTAATTTCTTTGAGGGTGGAAAAGCCGATTTGGTGCTAAGTGATCCCAGTAACCCCTTGATTTCTAAAGTTGACATTATTGTCAGGATGAAGGGAAAGAGGTTAAAAACAATAAATCAGCTTTCTGGCGGTGAGAGGACACTTTTGGCAATAAGTTTGCTCTTGGCATTTTATCTTGTGAAACCTGCGCCTTTCTGCATACTTGATGAGATTGATGCACCACTTGATGATGCAAATGTTGTTAGATTTAACAAGTTTCTGCGTGATCTTTCCCAGAGAACTCAAGTTGTGATCATCACCCACAATCGGGCAACCATGGAGTATGCTGATTATCTCTATGGTTTAACTATGGAGAGACCTGGTCAGAGCAAAATCATTTCAGCACGGCTGGCTGACCTTGAGAAGATAGGCTCGCTTGAATCAGACATGTGATTCAAATACATCATTTCCGTCGTGACAATGATGATTCTTTAGTCTAAATTGCAGCATGTTTAGCAAGCTTAAACAGGCATTGAGTAAAGCAACAACGTTATTCTCGGGCACAAAGGGTGCTTGCCCTGAGGATATCGAAGAAATCCTGTTGAGGGCGGATGTTGGCGTAAAATACACTAATTATATATTGCAGAGGTTGACAAAGAGTGGCAAAGATTTGACTGATGCGTTGAAGATTGAGCTTTTGCATCTTTTGACGTTGCCCAAGCCTCAGATAGGAGCGGATAAACCTATTATCGTGATGGTTAGTGGCGTCAATGGATCAGGAAAGACAACAACGGTTGCGAAGCTTGCAAATCTCTACAGCAAAACACAGAAAGTAATCCTCGCTTGTGGTGATACATACCGCGATGCAGCAAGTGAACAGCTAGAGATTTGGGCAAAGAAAGCAGACTTAGAGATTGTAGTTTCACAAAAAGGACAAGATGCAGCAGCCGTGGTATTTGATGCGGTATCAAAAGCAAGGGCAAAATCAGCTGATACTGTGTTGGTTGATACGGCAGGTAGATTACACACGAGAAGTGATTTAATGGAGGAGTTAAAAAAAATAAAGCGTGTCATCACTAAGTTGAAGCCGAGTGGACCCGATTTGAATATTCTTACCATAGATGCCAATTTAGGTCAGAATTCTATTCAACAGGCTCGTGTTTTTACGCAGGAAATAGATATTAATGGATTAATTCTAACAAAATTTGATGGGACTGCAAAAGGAGGGGCGATTATTCCTATATGTAACGAACTACAGCTTCCTGTTCTTTACCTCGGCATAGGCGAGGGAATTGAAGATATTGCTGAATTTGATGCAAAAAATTTTGTTGAGGTATTGTTCGAATAGAATTTTTATCCAAACGATACAAAGAAAGAACCAATAAGGGCGAAAATAATACCCAGTGCACGGCGTACGTTTATAGATTCTTTCAAGATGATACCAGCAAATATGAAGATAAAAATGGTGTTCGTTTGATTTAGGGCAGACGCCACTGATGCCTGTGTATACTTCATGCCAGCCAGCCATACAAGCATTGCTAAGTATGCGCCGATTAGTGAACCAGATATAGTATAGGACCAGCTTTTTGTTGAGATAAGAGAGTCTATCATTTTGCTGCCTTTTTTGTGGAATAGTAAAATCAGAAGTAGGGTTCCAACTCCTCCAATAAGCCGGACTTCGGTTAACCAAATCAATGGAAAACGGGCAAGAGTCGGCTTTATGATTACAATACCAATCGCCATGCAAACTGAGGCGAGTGCACCGCACATAAGGCCTAAGACGAGGTTGCGACGGCTAATGCTTTTTGTTCTTTTCTCAACTGTAGCAATTAACACAGCGAATATGATCAGAATTACGCCTATTATTTG